>Ga0181569_10002429_pt1 | contig 14749 bp, 9 predicted proteins | sample 101ome_19_FD_132452 | JGI IMG/M metagenome (GOLD analysis project Ga0181569, IMG submission 132452) | Coastal salt marsh microbial communities from the Groves Creek Marsh, Skidaway Island, Georgia - 101405AT metaG (megahit assembly) | ecosystem: Environmental > Aquatic > Marine > Intertidal zone...
ATTCAAAAGCTCAAAGCGGAAGAACAAAAGGATTTAGCTGAACAAGAGCGAATCAATGCGTTAAACCAAAAGAAAAATGCGTTAGCTCAAAAAGAAATTGCTAACGCCCAACGGCTGTTAGCTCAATCAGAGCAAAAGAAAGCGGAGAAGGCACGAGAAGTCACTCAAAAAGCATTGGAGGATGCCAAGAAGGCGAATAAGGAAAGAGAAGAAGCGCTGAAAAAAGCAGTGGCCTCCGAAACAAAAGCGCAAAAGAGTAAAAATTATGCTCTCTCAAAATCAGTGGCAATAAAATCTAAGTTGTTAAATGCTAGAAATCAATCAGGCCTTAAAGTAGCGCTAGCTAGCGAGGCATTGAACATATTTAGATCGTCCGGTAGACCAATGTTTGATAGAGATATTCATGGCGCCCTTTTGGATGCTAAATTGTCCAAGACAGGAGAAAACTACAATACCAACTTTATTCATACAATGGAATGTAGAAGTATTCTAGTAACGGAGGAATATACCATTTCAGTAGGTTTGGATGGACGTATACATGTGGTAACAAATGGAACAAAAAATGTTGTATCTACTGTGGTGATAGAAGGTTTGGCATTGTATAAGGTAATTGCTTTGAAAGATGAAAATTCCCTTGCCATACTGGCTGACAAGAATAAGGTTTACACCATAGCATATGATAAAACAAACGGTCAATTAGACAAATCGACTCTTAAAAAAGTGGCAACAAGCGAAAGTGGGATAATTGATATTCATTCATCAAACCAGGATATAATTTATGCCACAAATAGAGAAGTTGTTCAATTGACAAATGATGGGAAGGAGTTAAGTCGAATAAATATTAGCCAGGGAATTTCGGCTTTTACCATTTCAGATGAATCTCTATCTACCTTGTTTATTTCATCTATGAAAGGTGAAATTCTTAGACTTTCGTTGTCCGATAAAATCCCAAAATTAGTTCAGAGTTATGCTGGTTTTGGAATGGTGAATTCAATATGTATCAAGAAGGGATACTTATACTTGGGTTCAACTGAGGGTAAATGTAAACAAATTTCTCTCGGGCAAGATTTAAAAGAATTTGACTTTCCTGGTCACACCGCAGGTGTCACAGATATGGTTGTAAGCGAGAACGGTAAATTTTTGGCTACAGCATCCTTTGATGGACTCGTGAGGGTTTATTCTTTGGAGAATAAACGCGAATCACCATTAGAGATAGGTCATCATAAGTCTTGGGTTTACGATGTTGCGATTTCATCGACAAATGACAAAGTATATTCTGCAGGTAGAGATAGAAAAGTCAAGCAGTTTAAAATCCGATTATCAGATTTAGAAAAAGATCTAGAGGAATATAAAGTTGAACCACTTTCTGAGGCGCAAAGAGTTAGATATATTGGAGAGTAAACTGAACATATGGATGAAAATAAACTTGATTTTGATATTGAGTTTATCGTTTGGACTTAATGTAAATGCTCAAACGAATGACGAAGTATTATTGTCGCGTGCGGCTAGCAGTTATAGCAACGGGGCATTTTCTCAAGTTTTAGACATTACCAAGAAAATCAGTGATTCAGCTAGTAACGCAGTTCTTTTTCAGAAATATAGATTGAAAGCATTATCTGAGTTAGCTTTCGCACAAAATAATGCTGCAATAGAATCCGTGCGGCATATGTTAGAATTGAATCCAACGTATAAATTCAATCCCATAACAGACCCGGATGAACTAAATGTATTGCTCATGAAATTGAGAGTAATTCCAAAATTGAATCTTGGTTTATCCTTATCGATTGGTTCGAATACGACTTACGCAAAAGCAACAAAAGTGTATACCGTAGCTCGGAACTCAAAATCTTATTCGAGTCAAAATACCATGATTTTTAGTATTGACGGTGGTTATAATTTTAGTAACCGATCGGGCATTGGTATTTCCATTATTAACGCGGTCAAAGAATATTCCATTGAATATAAGGTACAAGATTTTCGCATTAATCTAACTGAGCGTTTGAATTACATCGATTTCCCAATTTTTTATAAGTTCAAATTATTGGAGGCCAACAAGATTTCCATGTATGCACATCTAGGTGGTTTTGTGGGCTATCAATATCAATCAAATAACAGCATCAATTCTATAAATTACACGGATAATTCTAGTTTAGAAATTCGAAGTTTTTCCGCGGATAAGCGGAAAATGAAATGGAATGCGGGCGGATTATTTGGTGCGAGTCTACAATACAACATGAGAAAAGGGTCAGTTGTCCTGAATTGTTCATATTTGAACGGATTGACGAACACTGTTAATGCGAATAATAGATACACAAATCCTCAATTATTGCATGATTACTATTATTTAGATGACGATATACAGTTAAATAACTTATCCATTGGGTTGGGTTATATCATCAACATCAATTATCAAATTGAAAGGAGAAAATCAAAATGGTAAGGTTGAAAATATCTATTTTGTTGACACTAGCGGCTATGACTATAATACCCCTTTTAAGCCAAATAAGTGCGTCCCAACAAACATTAATTGATGTGTCGGAGAATTTAGAGAATGGATTAATAACCGAGGCAAAAGAAGAATTAAGCCGTTGTAATTATTCTAACTTAAGCAGGCAGGATAAGATGGAGTTTCAGCGACTAAGAGGAATTACCTACTTATTGGATGGTAACAAAATGGTCGCAAGAGAAGCCGTTGAAGGGTTGCTGAGATTGAATCCAAAATACAAGGAACATCCCGGTTTGGATCCGTATGAGTTTACAAAATACTTAACAGGAATTAAGATAAAACGACGTTGGGTAGTAGGTTTTGGAATGAGTGTACAAAGTTCAAGTAAGAGTGCCATATCTAATTATTTTCATTTAGTTGAAAATCAGCCAGTAAATGATGTCCGAACAACGCCAAGTCTTGAATATAATTTCAGCCTAGGTTATCATTATAACCCTTTAATAAATCTACACATTTCATATTTATCGGGGAATACGCAGTTGTCTGAAGAATTTATTGACATGAGTGGAGTGCCTTATAAGGCGGATCATGCAGCGAGTTTTCAAGGTATAGAACTGAGTAATTGTTTCATATTTGAAAAGCAGAATGTCAATTATTTGCTGAAAGTAGGTGGTGGATATCAACAGGTTTCAAGAGCATTTAATCAATATCAATCCATTAGGAATAACGAACCGTTATATTCCACTCAGTCGGTCACAGATTTATTAAATGTCAATCAACCCTATTATGTGTTCGGTTTTGGTATTGAGCTGCCGTTAAAAAACGATAAGGTGACATTAAATGCATCTTATCGCGGCTTTATTTCTGATTATTACAATGATGCCAAGAGATTTAATAATTTGTCCTCGATCATTGAATACCAGTACATCCCTGACGGTTATGTTCTGCAACAAATGTTGTTTAGTGTTGGCTATAAAAAAGTACTTCGCTATAAATTAAAATGAAGGGGTTAAGAATATCGAATCTTGCAAGATTATCTTGGGTTAGCGAATTGAAGATATTGGCTCTATTGATATTCTTTAGTGCTCATGCATTGAGCGCCAAAAAAAGAGCCCTCATAATTTCTATTGGAGATTACCCGGATAATAAAGAACTAAATCAAAACTGGGGAGATTTAAGTTCTTCCAACGATGCGGAAATCATTAACGATTTATTGATTGATCAGGGTTTTGCAAGTGATAATATATGGTCGCTCAAAGATAAAAATGCAACTGCTTCCAATATCAGAGACTACTTAAAAAAACTGTTGGCTACACTAGAGCATGGTGATATCGTTCTAATTCATTACAGTGGTCATGGTCAGCAAGTTTCTGATATTAATTCTAATGGAAAAGAATTTATTACAACTCTGAAACAGGATGAAGCCGATGGTTTTGATGAGGCCTTAGTCGCATACAATGCACCAACTCAGGCATATGAAGGATATGATTTAAGTGAGCACATTATTGATGATGAATTGAATGTTTTCCTCGAAGAAGTGCGTATGAAAATTGGAGCCAAGGGTCAGGTTATCATGATATTAGATGCATGTCATTCAGGGACTGCAACCCGTGGTGCTTCTGATGAAACTGTGAAAACACGAGGGACTAGCGTGAAATGTATAATTGGCAGTAGTACTAAGAAAAACAACTTCAACAAAAGCACACTTCAACATGGATTTAGCTTAGACCTTAATGAATCTTCTTCGGTTAATGATAAGGGTTCAATAGCCATATTTTCTGGTTGTCGTGCGAATGAAGTCAATCGAGAATGGTACGATCCAGAAAGTGGATTACAATTTGGATCTTTGACTTATGCCTTTGCCACCGCTTTTAAGAAACTAAATAAAGACGCGAGCTACAAGAATCTATTTGAAAATATAAATGCTCAATTACTTCAGAAGTTTAATCAAGCGCAACACCCCGAGCTAGAGGGAGATATTATTAACCAGCTAATATTCAATGGTGCATTGATTGAATCCCAAGAAAAGTACAAAGTCCAGAGCATTTCTGACCCTTACAGTATTAAAATAAATGGTGGGATTTTCTCCGGACATTCTAATGGTGATACGGTGTTGATTTCACAAATCAACAGAGAGAACCGTACTTCCTGGGGAAGTAGGAAAATGGGTTTTATCAACAAGGTGGGTGCGTCTTATTCAGAGGTTAGGTTTGAGCGAATACACGGAGTGAACACTTCGAAAATGGGTGATTTTGAATTGGTAGTTAGAAGAAGAAAAACAACGAAATCAACCGCTGTACAATTGGAAATTTCTTCGAGGAAATTAAGAAAGAAAGTGGAGGGCGTCTTAGCAAATAATGGATTTACTTTGAACCCGTCAGATGCGATGTTTACAATCAGAGATACGGCAATAGAAAAGGGTGTTGGTCTTATTGCAGAGTTAAACCATTCAGGTGAAAAGCTGTTGGGTCTTCCTTTTAAACAGATATATAGCGATCAGAGTTTAGATACCTTGATCCAAATCATTCAGAAGGGTATAAGAATCCAAAAATTTCGTCACCTTGAGGTAGTCGCAGGTTCTCACTTGATAGATGTAAAAATGCACGTAATGAATAGAGAATCTCCTACGGGTGAAAATCGGGCTACGCTAATGGTAGGAGAGGGGGAAACTTTATACATCACGATAAAGAATTGTTTTGATAAGCCATTATTCATAGATGTACTCGATGTCTATCCAAATAATGAAATTCATAAAGTTGATGAGGCCATGGATTATGATTTAAAGTTCAACTTTGAAGCAGTTCCACCCAAGGATTCATTGGTTTTTCAATCAGAGATATTTCCTCCATTTGGTATGGAAGAGTTTAAGATAATTGCCTCAACGCAGCGATTGGATTTTACTCCGATACTCAATTTAGGTAAGAGTTTAGCTCAAACACGAGGGGCTAATTCTGAGCATTTCATTGACGAGTTGATCCATCAATCTAGTTTGGGAATTAAACAGAGAGGTGCGGCCCATAGAGAACTAGAAATTATTAATCACTATTTCCAGATAGTACCTAATCAGATAGAACATTGATAAGATTGAGAAAAATTGGAGTGGTTTTTATAGCATCCTTTTGGGTGTGTTCTATCTTTTCTCAATCATTAGTTATAGGACTACCAAATGGCCATAAGGGTCGGCTCCGAGATATATCCTACAGCCCGAATGAAAAATTAGTGGCCACTTCCTCCGTTGATAAGACAATCAAAGTTTGGGATGTTGAGACTGGAGTTCTAGTTCATGATTTAAAGGGCCATAATTCTTGGATAAGACAAATACTATTTTCAAATGACGGAGAATATATCATATCCGCTGCAGGTGACGGAGAGGTAAAGAAATGGAGAATTTCAGATGGGCAAGAAGTGTTGAATTTTCATAGCGCTAAGAGTGCTATAGAGTGTATTGCATTGAGTCCAGATGGGCGAAGACTTTATCTGGGTAATTGGGAAGGTGAGATTATACAAATAGATTTGGGAAATGGAGAAATGATTTCCAAAACAGACTTCTCCAAAGCTGCTCGAGTTAAAGATTTAGTTATACTCCCTAAAGCTGGCCTTTGTATATCGGCACAAGAAAATAACACCATTGGTGTTTATAATGATGAGAACTTGGAACTTATTGAAACATACAACTTTGATGTTTCATATGAAAAGTTAATAATCTCTGTCGATCAGAGTAAAGTAATAGCTATTTCAGATAAAGGATTAATAGTAGTTTTTAAAGTGACCAACGAGGGTCTCATCGCTGAAAAGAAAAAATACTTTAACGGTCTGGATATTTTTGATGCCACAGTTATGGGTGAAACCAATGTTCTAGGTGTGATTTGTAGCAGTAATCAATTGGTATATTACGATATTGAATCCAATAGGATAACAGACTCAGTTTCTGTTCCAACACATTACTACTGGCAGGTCATCAGCAACAGTTCAGGTGAACGGTCCTATTTGTCTACTTCTAGTGGCGATTTGATTGAAATCGATAATACCACTAAATCCATTAAAAAAGTTAAAAAAATTCATAACGGCGCCTTGGTTAAAATGGTATTGTCGAAAGATGACAAATTTATTTTAACCGCATCTGAAGATTACACTTCTAATATAACGGAGATAAAAACTTGGGAAATAAATAAAGAATTCAAAAATCATGCAAGTTGGGTTGAATCTGTGGCATTGAGTAAAATGGGTGGTTTGATGTCTGTAACGCAGTTTGGATTAAATGAATGTTTAATTAAAGAATCTACTACAGGACGATTATTGTACACATTAAAAGGACATGATAGTTGGATAAGGATGAGTGATTTTTCAGCTGATGGGAAAAAATTAGTCACTGCATCTGATGACGGAACAGCAATTATTTGGGACTTAAAAACTGGCAGTATTGATCAAGAACTTAAAGGGCATGGTCAAAGAGTGGAATCGGCATATTTTTCTTCCTTGGGTGATCAAATTGTGACTTCTTCAGGGGATTCTACGGCTATTATTTGGGATGTTGAAACAGGGAATGAGATAATACGATTAAGTGGACATACAGATTGGTTGAGAGATGCTGTTTTCTCTTACAATGGGAAAATGATCGCTTCATGTGGGTTGGACGGTAGTATACGTATTTGGGAAGCTACTTCAGGAAAGGTGATTCGTACACTGAAAGGACACAAGAATTGGGTGAGGTCTGTGAGGTTTGATCAATTTGGGAAACGCTTATTGAGTGCCTCAGATGACCACTCAGCTATCTTATGGGATGTTTCGAGCGGTCAGATAATCCAAAAATATAATGGTCATACCGATTGGCTTCGATTTGCTCGGTTTCATCCGGATAACCAATCGATCATCACAGGCTCCAACGATCGTACCATCAGAGTATGGAATATCAAAGACGGAGTGTGTCGACAAATTCTTAGGGAGCACAATAGTGTCATAGAATGGGCTGACTTTTCAGCAGATAATCAATTTATGTTTACTGGTTCTGGTGATGGAAGCATTATCATTTGGGATGCGCTTACATATGAGGTGCTACTTAAGTCTTTTGTTTTTGATAACGATATCAATAATTGGTTGATACTTCATCACTCGGGACTTTTTGATGCATCCCCTGAGGCCATGAAATTAATGTCATGGAAAAAAGGATTAGAGATTATTGGTTTTGAACAGCTCAAGACCAGATATTACGAGCCAAATTTATGGGAGAAAGTTCTTCTGAGAAAACCTCTTAGAAGTGTGAAGGGTTTATCTTCTCTCAAATTACATCCACAAATAGAGATTGTTTCAGATAAAGGCGGGGAAATAACATTTTCTATTGAACAAAGAGATGGCGGTATCGGAAATATCTATATATCAATCAATGGTATTGTAGATGTGTTCACCCCGAATCAGTTGGGAATAGATAGAAATAAAAAGCGGCAAGAGATTACATATGATTATCGAAACTCTCGTCACTTGAAAAGTAGTGACAATCAAATTCAAATATCAGCATCTTCATCTGATGGTTTTGTAAAGGGAAGAGGGGCCCGAGCGAATGTTCAATATAGAAAGGAACAGAAGTTTTCACCTCCCCATTTTTATGGGGTCTTTATAGGTGTGGGTGAGTATCAAAATCCGGAGATCAACCTGAGCTTTTCTGTGACCGATGCAGTGAAAATGTCCGATGCCATTGAAATTGGAGCAAATAAGCTTTTTGGAAAAAATAAAACCCATATATACCGATTAACTACAGCTAATTCGGAGATGGTTTCCAAGGAAAAAATATTAGCCACCTTTGAGAGTATTCGAATGAAATCAAAGCCCGAGGATGTTTTATTTATCTATATGAGCGGACATGGAATTGCTTTTGGTGGTTCTGGTGATGAGGGTGATTTTTATTACCTTACATCTCAATCAATTGGTGCGGATCGCTCATCATATAAAGATCCTAGTTTGCGAGAACAGCATTTGGTTTCTACTTCTGAACTAACCGAATATTTAAATCATATATCCGCATTAAAAAGATTTATCATAATCGACGCTTGTGGTTCAGGTAAGGCTGTAGATAAGCTTATTGCTGCTAAATCTTTGGACGCCTCACAGATTAAAGCAATTGATAGAATGCGAGATAGAACAGGTTTGTTTGTTCTAAGTGGTTGTGCGTCAGACGCCGTTAGTTATGAAGCGAGTCAATTTGGGCAAGGACTTTTGACCTATAGTATTTTGCAGGGACTTAAGGGCGGAGCACTGTTTGAAGGGAAATTTGCCGATGTGAATACTCTGATGGAGTATTCAAGAGATAAAGTACCTGAGTTAGCCAAGAATATTGGCGGAATACAAACACCCCAATTACTGATTCCCAAGGGTGGTTCTTTCTCTATTGGGATATATGATGAATCCGATAAAGACCGTATAAAAATTGCTAATCCGAAGGAGGTTTTTGTTCAGTCCCACTTTGTGAACGGTTCTAGTTTTGAGCCTGATTGGTCCTTTTCGCAAGCTTTGGATGAGGGGTTGGTAGTGGAATCAAAAAAGAATGAATCACGCTTCATATTCATGAATGTACCATCTTATTCGGGTTCGTCTAAGGTTTTTGGAGGAATTATTAGGGATAGCAAGGGTATGCAAGCAAACGTCACCTTGAAACGTGGTGAAGAAATAAATCAAAAAACATTCGGAGCTCAAAATGAGCAAGATCTTCAGGCAATGATTCTAGAGTGGGTCACAAATAATCTGAAATGATTTGAAAATCTTTTCCATCGATATAAACCGAGGTCTGATAAAGGATTACAAACAGTTATTTAAGCTAGCTATACCCATAATGCTGAGTCAGCTCGGAGTCGTTTTAATGGGTGTGGCGGATACAGTGATGGTTGGTTGGCTAGGTGAAGATGAACTAGCGGGTATCAACCAAGGCAATAATATTTTTTTCATGCTCAATGGCATTACCATTGGTATGATATTAGGCGTAAATACACTAGTTAGTATAAAGGTAGGAGAATCAAAACGACATAAATGTTTATCCACTTTCATTGGTTCTGTATTGGTCAGTGTTATTGTTTTTGTGATTGAGCTTATCATTATTCACCTCCTTATAGATAATTTTGGTCTACTTCGTCAAGAAGGTGCAATTAATACTATAACACCTCAATATCTAGCTATTGTTATTTGGTCTATTCTTCCATTACTGCTTTTTACCAGCACCAGGCAATTGACCGATGGTTTAGGGTATACTAAAATATCTCTATGGGTTAATTTATTGGGCTTGCTAATGAATGTATTTCTGAATGGGGCATTGATATACGGGTGGTTCAACTTCCCCGAAATGGGATACATTGGATGTGCATGGGCAACTTTATATTCGAGGATTTTCATGATGCTTATTGGTTTTGGTTATCTGTTTTTCTCTAATAAGGTGAAAGACGTGATTAGAGCCCCTCTTCCGAGATTAGAGGAAATCAATGAGCAGATCAAGGAAATATTCAAAATTGGGCTGCCCATTTCACTTGAAACAACAGCAGAATGGGCCTGTCTCGCTTTTTGTGGTGTCATGGTGGGTTGGTATGGTTCTGTTCAAATGGCCGCACATGCAGTCGCATGGAATGCTGTATCTGTTACCTTCATGATGGCAAGCGGGATCTCTATCGCGGGAAACATACTGGTTGGCTATGGTTACGGTGAACAAAATGCGAGAAAAATTAGAATAGCCGCTTTTACAACTGTAAGTAGCGTAATACTGTTGCAAACGATAAATTCAATCATATTCTTATTGTTCCATAAACAAATTGCAAACGCTTACGGGGTCCAGGGTGAGGCAGTACAAATCATCTTGCCTTTATTTGTTTTCGCAAGCTTATTTCAAGTATTTGATGGATTACAAATCACGTTGAAATCTCTTTTAAGAGGAATTAAAGATGTGCTCTGGGTTAGTGTAATTTCTGTGTTTGCCTATTGGGCAGTAACCATACCAATAGGGTATATATTGGCTGATATTTATAAATACAGGGCCATCGGTGTTTGGATTGGAATAAGTATAGGTTTCATCATTGCTTCTCTGTTAAGTTCTTACCGGATGAACCATAGTTTCAAACGGCTACCATTTTAATATTAAAAATGGAACTGTACCCCAATGTATAGTTGACTTCTCCATTTATCCTCAGTAAAGATGTAATCGCTATAGCCCGTGCTACTCAAACTAGTGTGACTATATATCTTGTTGGTCTCAAGCCCTTCTTTAAGAACCGTGACCTCATTAAAAGCAAGACCTAGGTCGAAGGACATGTAATGCATTCCTTTAGTACGAATCCCTGCCCCAATCATATAATTTAAGCCAGTATTTTGAGCATTATTGAATTCATTGAGGTTGCTAGAATTACTCAATGTATAGGAAATACCTAAGTTCACACTCGGTTCGAAAGCATCAATATTATGAAATACAAAACGCATACCGGTTCCCAATGCAACTTTGACTGGGCTCTTGTTCTCGCCTATGAATTGCAAGGAATCTGAACCAAACCCTCCTACAAAGTTGGTTTGTATGTTCGATTCTTGTTGAAAGGGCATCAGAAGATATAAACCACTTACCCATTGAGGTCGGACTGGCGAACCATATCCAAGCGAAATTTGCTTGATATCTTCTACCTCTGAGAGATCACTACTAGTACTGCTGGCGGATTCCGATGTCTCATTTGAGTATCCAGTGTTTGTTGGAGCAGGGTAGCCACCTAAATCTACAACAGAAATCACCTCGCCTTTTTCATTATAAAATTCCCACTGACCATATGCACCAAACTGAAAAATGACACTATTGGGATCGGTTACATTGATGGGCATTGAATTTTGACCCTTTTTATATTGGCCTTTAGCAGTCAATATAGGTTCGCATGTTTGGCATTTTTTTCCGACGATTTCACCCGTTTGACTTTTGAAAGCGGTTGCGGAATAGAACCGAACAATATCATCTTGTGGTTCGCTCGAAGTGTTCAGTTTTCTTCTTAGAATAAACTGAATGTCGTAACGATATAAATCGTTGTTTACGCCGTGTTCCCAACCAACTATATGCCTTTTCTCACTAGTAAAATTGAGACTAGATAAACGACTCTTTCTTTTATCAATTTCATTTGTTGAATATTTTTGGTTAAACTGACTTACCACGAATTTACATTGAGCTATTACGCCCATGTATTCATTGATCCGCTTGCTGTATTTGTTAGATAGTGAGTCGTTTAGGATGTTTTTTAAATCGATCTCAGTGCGAGCAACGATTTTATTTGTTGTATTCCAATCAATACTATTTATTTCATCTAGGAAATAATTAGCCTCCTCAATTATTTGAGATTTAGCCTTTGACGCATCCCGAATAACTGCTTCTATTGCTTTTTCATTGTTTTTAATTGAATTAAGCTGTTTATCAATGAATTGAATATTCTCTGAGATTTTGCTAAGTGTTTTTTCAATGTGGTTTGTTTTAGTTTCGCCTCTTGTCATTCCGTACGCAGAGTTATTATTAATAAATTGGCCTATCGCGTCAAAGGCTCCACCAGTCATTCCGCCCAAACCTAAGCCTGTTAACATGTTGAGCATGCTATTGCTCTTGGGGTTAGATTCCCAATTTCTGGATTTTATCTGTATGTCCCCGGCGTAGATAAAAGGATTAACCTCTGTTAGTCTTAGGATTAGAAGATCGTTTTTCTTTAATAGTGGCTTTTTATTCAAAAGCACTGTGTCAGTTTTTTCGTTGGTCGAGGTTATCTGATATTGTTTGAGGTTGTGATCTAATCGGTTATACTCAATTAAATACTTATTTTGACCACTCAAATCCATTGCAAGAAAGGCAATGAATAACAAAAAAAGGCTGTACGATCTCATGATGTTTTATTAAATCCGTTCCAAAACCATGCCAAATTAAAATTCTGTCTATTAAAATGGGCGAGTTGGTTGGTTTAATTGCTAAAGTAGTGTTTTTTAGATAATTAAGTTTATTTTGGTGAATATTAACAACCAGGGTTTTAATGAATTACGACAAAGCACATTCTTACGCATTGGAAAGACTCGAAAAAGAACTCCCTAAACACCTCTATTATCATGGAAAGCACCACACAATAGACGTTCTAGAAGCAGCTGAGAAAATTGCAAACTTTGAGGGTATAACGGACGAGGAAGAAATAACCTTATTAAAGACGGCTTGTCTATTTCATGATATTGGATTTACCATATCGGGACAAGATCATGAAGAGCGTGGATGTGAGATAGCGGAAGAAGTTTTACCGGATTTAAATTACAGCGTTGGTCAGATTAAAATAATTAAAGGTATGATCATGGCTACTAAAATTCCACAAACACCTAATAACAAATTAGAACAGATTATCTGTGATGCAGATTTGGATTACCTGGGTCGTGATGACTTTTTCAGTATCGGAGATACACTATTTCAAGAGCTAAAGTATTTAGGTGTTGTGAGTGATCAAGATGCTTGGAATAATCTTCAAGTTAAGTTTTTAACTGCACATTCTTATTTCACGAATTGGGGAAGAAATAAACGACAATTTAAAAAGGATAAGCACCTTAAACAGGTTAAGGACCTATTGAAACACTAACATGTTCGGTAATAAAAAGCTAAAGGAGTTATTATCCAAAATGGAAAGCTCCTTGTCTTCGGAAAAACCTATGAGAATTGAATTCTCAGGTGACCAAGAGTTGGAACAAGTTAGCGGGTATTTTAATCAATTAATCAATGACTTGAATCAATCGAACCTTCAAGCATCAAGTGCAAAAGATGAGCTATCAAAGCAACAATCATTATCATCTCAACTTGAAGATATGGAATTGGCAATCTCTCAGCTGGGTGCCATAGGAGAGATGGGAAAGAAACTCGCATCCAATCTATCACTGGATGTGTTGCTTAGTGATGTCTTTAATTTAATTGCTTCGAATTTTACGATAAAGGAAATTGAGCTGGTCATACTGAAAGCCGGAGAAGCACAAAGAGTTTATAGCATCGATAAATCTGGGAGCAATATGATCTCAGATATGGGTTCTGTTTCGCAAATGGATCGTTTTATGAGGTTGACACAACAATCAGATGACGTACTCATACAAAATGTATCCGAAGACTTTGGGCAGTATTTTTTTGAACCAATAGAAACTACTGGGGGAGTTAAACCCGGAGGATATTTCTCATGTGCCCTTGGTGAAGAAGGAAAAGAGGTGGGGGTCTTTTGTGTATCAGTAGAAAATACAGATTCATTTTCTGAGTATGATATAAGTGTACTGAAATCGATATCGGCATATCTCGCAATTGCCATAGAAAACTCTACGCTATTCGCAGAAGTTCAGGACAACTTAGAAGTGATCAGTACAGAGAAAAAGAAGTCGGATGAATTATTGCTAAATATCCTCCCAGAGGAAGTTGCCAGCGAATTAAAACAAAATGGTTTTGCAGAGGCAAAGCATTTCGAGGAGGTATCGGTATTGTTTACAGATTTTGTAGGATTCACCAGGATTAGCCAGACCTTGAGCCCTAAAGATTTAGTTACCGAAATAGATAGTTATTTCTCTGAATTTGATCGTATTATGGTAAAACACGGTATTGAAAAAATTAAAACCATTGGAGATGCCTACATGGCCGTGTGTGGACTGCCGGCCGAAAATAATGAGCATGCCTTAAAAATAATTAACGCAGCAAAGGATATTGTGGCTTTCGTATCAGATCGTAAGTCCAATGGAGGATTATTTGATATACGCGTTGGAATAAATACCGGGAGTGTTGTAGCAGGTATTATTGGGATAAAGAAATATGCCTATGATATTTGGGGTGATACAGTTAATACTGCAGCCCGCATGGAGAGCAATAGTGAAGCAGGTCGGATAAATATATCTGAAACAACCTACGAATTAATCAAATCAGAGTTTAATTGTACGTATCGAGGCGAAATTGAGGCGAAAAATAAAGGATTAATCAAAATGTATTTTGTGGATTAATCCTAAGCTCTGGGCTTTAATTTTGTCACATGTCTGAAGCAAGATTTAAAACCACCATACAGTGCAACGGTTGCTTATCAAAAGTAACACCCAAGCTTAATGAATTCCTGGAGGAACAAAGCTGGTCAGTTGATCTGGAATCCGATGATCGTATCCTAACCGTGAATGATGATAATATTTCTGTTGATGTGGTTGTGAGCGCCGTAAAAAGCGTGGGATTTGAGATAGAAGAGCTGTCCTAATCTATTCGAAAAATGATAATCCTAAAGGGATCTTTTTGATCCCTTTTTCTTTTTGTGCCAAGCTATCTTGGGGAAACTCAAA
>Ga0181569_10002434_pt1 | contig 14730 bp, 9 predicted proteins | sample 101ome_19_FD_132452 | JGI IMG/M metagenome (GOLD analysis project Ga0181569, IMG submission 132452) | Coastal salt marsh microbial communities from the Groves Creek Marsh, Skidaway Island, Georgia - 101405AT metaG (megahit assembly) | ecosystem: Environmental > Aquatic > Marine > Intertidal zone...
CATGCGACCGGGGTTATCGCCCCGGTCCTGCCAACCTGTAAAATGATATCCTCGAGCTTGGTCATCTGTCTCTCGGATTCAAATTTGTAAGCAATCGCCCAACGGGGAGCCTTGGCCGTGCGACCTGCGATCTCCTGGCCATCCCTGGAGTCTAACTTGATCACCGCACCATCCGTAGGATAAGCATAACCATGCCGCAGCTCATCCAACCGGCAGATCTCACTCCATGCATTTTCCACGGAAGTCACCGTTTTGACAAACTCAACGACCGGAAAACACCAATCTTTCAAAGCTTCATGAAAACTTGTTTGCGTTTGAAAATAGTCATTTGGCTGGCAGGCACCTAATCCGTAAAGGACAACCTTCAGTTTCCTTTGCTTAGCCTCTTTGGGGTCTAGGAGTTTAACTGTCCCCGCAGCAAGGTTTCGGGGATTTGCATAAAGGGCTTCTCCTGATTCCTCCCGTTCTTTGTTTATCCGTAGAAATTCATCATGCTCCATGTAGATTTCGCCACGAATTTCAATAAAATCAGGAATCTTTTCAGATATAATTTCTCTGGGCAACTTACTGAGGTGAAGAATATTTTGGGTAATGACATCGCCCTGAACGCCATTACCTCGGGTGACTGCCCGCTGCAGTTTTCCTTTTTCATAGCTCAGTGAGACCGCAACACCATCAATTTTTGGCTCTACCACATAAGTCAGGCAATCTTCATCCAGAATTTTCTTCAAACGTTTATCAAAATCAAAAAACTCAGACTGATCATAGGTATTATCGAGACTGAGCATCACTTCTGCATGATTGTGAGACTCAAATGAATCCAACCGATCATCGCCGACTTTCAAGGCAACCTCTTCAAGTTGTACTCCTGATCGAACTTTCTCTTCAGAAAATAAGCCGAGCGGGTCTACTTCCGATTGTAACCGCTCGAAATCTCGCTTTAAACGGTCATATTCCTGATCTGAAATTTCAGGCTGAGCTTGCCGGTAATACAGCTCGTCGTGTCTTTGAAGAGACGACTTTAACTCAGCAAATTTCTTCTCTTTTGCGGAAGTTGAATCGCTGCTCATTTATTTGAAAGCTTTTCGCATGCTGTACCCATGCGGGATAAAGCCTCCTTCAAAAGTTTCCGGGAGCATCCCAAGTTTAAGCGTAAAAACCCTGAGCCATCAAAATCTCTTCCGTCGGATAAGCCTACTCCATTTTCCTCAAAAAACTTGTGGGGGTTTGATACTGGTAGATTCCTGGCATCTATCCACATGAGGTAAGTAGCCTCAGGAGAGTGGGGGATTAATCCATCCATTTCAACAAGTTGACTCAGGGCATAATCACGGTTCTCCTTTAGGTAATCGAGCAGTTCCATACGCCAAGGCTCTCCTCCTCGATAAGCTGCATCAGCGAGCAGAAATCCCATGGCAGGAGGATCGGGCACGATTCCTTGCATGGCTTTTTTGAATTTTACCCGCAAAGAAGAATTTTCAATAATGGCAAAAGAACATCCAAATCCTGCAATATTGAAAGTTTTACTAGGAGCCATCAGAGTGATTGTTCGGTCTGAAATTCTTGGGTCCAAAGATGCGGGTGGCAGATGCTTTAATTCCTTTTCAAGAATAAGATCGCAGTGAATTTCGTCTGAACAAAGATATAGATTTCTCTCCAACAACCACTCTATCAGCAGAGACAATTCATCTTGATTAAAGAGTGTGCCCACTGGATTGTGCGGGTGGCAAAGCATGAATAAATCGCCTGGCTTCGTTTCCAACGCCGCAAGAGCGTCAAAATCGATGGAGAAACGTTTGTCGCACAAAACCAAAGGAACCTTGGTTAAAGGCATATCAAAGTTCCTGGAGGCCGAAAGAAAAGGTGGGTAAATTGGGGTTTGGATAATCGCTTGTGATGATTCACCCAACAAAGCACGGCATGTGACATTCAGTGCACAAACCATTCCGGGCAGCCAAACAATCCAATTCGGGTCGATCGACCAATTATACAATTTTTCAGACCTTCTGACTATTCTTTCAGTTAGTTTGGGTGGCGGTCGACCGTAGCCAAAATTACCATGTTCAGCAGAGACTTGAGCTTGCTCCAAGACAGCAGGAGGAGACGTAAAGTCCATATCCGCCACCCAGAGTGGAATTGTATCAGAATCTTCGTACTTACCCCATTTGAGGGAACACTGACCGATTCGATCCGGAGGAGTATCAAAAAATGCAGACTGCATCCGCGTTTATTCGTAATGAAGAATCACCTCCAAGAATATAAATACTTGAAGAAAACATGATCTGTCTTGGCATCTACGGCATGGAGATAGGCTATGGATAATCCATGCTCCTCGTCTATCCACCAAGTTAGATCTGTATTAATCTCGAAATCGTTATATTGAAAATCTTCCCACAAACCATACAGCTCAGCATACGTCAGAAAAGAAACGCTTTGAGTAAAGGAAATTTCAGCTCCAGCTTCAACCGACCATCCAACTCCATCTTCTTCAAGAATTAAACTAGCGGAATCCCGAAGATACTGCACTCCCACCCCCAAGAAAGGTCTAAACATTCCCTCAGCATCGTGGAATTTGTCAAAATGATAGCGTAGACCAAGATCTAATTTCCATACAGTCTCTCTCGAAACGTTCGTGTCTAAGCCTGAATGTCTATATTGAAAATCTAAATCAACCACATCGCTGGCAAGTGAGTTAACAAAAAGATTAAGAGAATCTCCTTCAAAAACATTGTCAGACTCATCAACCAATCCATAACCAAACCCGACATAATAGTCTCCTATTCTGGATTTGCCTGAAAGGAAAAAAACAGAAAATAAAGTACCAAAAATAAAAACAGCTGATTTCATAACAGTAAAAGATAGCAATGGTATGACATATTTAAAATAAGTTTCTTAAAGTGCATTTGTTCACTTGGAAACGCAAAAACGCTTTTCTGCGATGCAATTCATAAAAATTAATCCAGAAAGAATTATCATGGTGGCTGAAAGAATCGAGACACCACCAAAACCGATTTTACTTTCTACCCAATAACCGGCGAAAGGAGCAAAAAAACCACGAAACCCGGTAAAAGACATGTGAATGCTCATATAATCTTTGACTTTATCGGATGGGGCAAGCTTTGTAACCCATAGATTCCAGGCCAAGTTTGCCCCGCCCATACCGATACCTGCAAGGACGGAACCGAGCAAAACTCCAATCAAACTTTCGCAATTAAAATAAATGAGAATGGCAGCTGCCATGATAATGTTGAGGATAACCCTCAACTTAATGAAATGCATGTCATCAAAAATTCTCCCCCAAAAAAAAGTACTTAAAATCTTTGCACTAAAAAAAGCAACAACTGCAACTAAAGCAATCTGCTGATTGGATAGATTCATTGCTGTTTCTCGAGAAAGAAACTCAATACGTAGAGGGAATGTCATAATTGCTCCAAAGCCCAGAAGCATCCATGCAACGAGAACCTTGAGAAAGGATCGATCCTTCATCAAAATCGAAAAAGGATTACCCTTTTCTTCAACTTCCAGAGAGGAAGGAATTTGCGAATAAAACTGTCTCATCTTCCAAAAGAGATAGGAGGAAAAAAGAGCCGCAGACCCCATCCACAAGAAGATCCAACGATAATCGGCATTTTTTAGATCCAAATAACTACCAAAAGCATAGGAAGTAATCAATCCACCTACTGTACTTAAAGCCAAGGTGAGGGATACTTTTCTTCCTCGAAGAGATGTATCATAAATACCCGCATACACCCGGAGCATCATATTAGGTAACTGGGAAAGACAGATCTGAGCAATTATATTTACGCTAATAAATACGAAAAGTGTATGAGTTACAGCTGACAGCAAAAGACAAACCCCAACAATTAGCATAAGGATTGAGGCAATCTGAGGCTCCGAATATTTAAAACGATGCAGAAAGGTATTAAAAAAGGGTGTTAACAGTAACCCTATTGACATTCCTCCGACCAAAAATCCTTTATAAACGGGCGAGGCATCCCACCAACGTATTGCAATTAATAAAACAAAAACACTGAAGCCGATCTCAAGTATACCCTGAACAAAGCCTCTCAGTGAGTCGAGGCGCTGAAAAGCAAAATTATTTGATTTCAATGGATCTTATTCCGATCCTACAATTAGCAGAATTTCAGTTCGAATTCTTTTTCCGCATTTTCATCTCCAATTAGAATAATTTCCCCTGCTTCAGAAAACTGATAATCAGGAGAAGGGGTAATGACCGTCTCTCCATTACCTTTAACAGCTACGATACTGCACCCGGTTTTCTCCCTAATTTTTGAATCTTTTAATTTCTCTCCGACCAATGACTTGGGTGTTTTTTGACTAAATACATCCAATCCCTCAGTAATCATGAGTATTTCAGCCCTATTGAGCAGATTGAAAATGGTATTTGCACCCATGTGGTCCTGGGACATAACAAAATCTGCACCGGCACGGTGCAATGGCTCAACATTTCGATGCAAGAAAGCCCTGGTTATAATTTGAGCATCGGGGCGGAGCTTCCGGCAATAGATGGTAAGGTAAATATTTGATTCATCATCGTGACTAGTAATCAAAACAGCCGGAGCTTTTGCAATTCCTGCTCTTTCAAGGATAGCCTTATCTGAAGCATCTCCGATGATTGCATTTTTGACTTTCTTAGCTTTAACCTCATCTGTTTCAATCACCCGATATGGAACATTCATTTCTTCAAGACTGAGAGCTGCCTCCCTGCCTACTCGACCCGCTCCGATGATTATAACAGGTGAATTATTTTTAGAATATTGCCCAAAATGTTGATCGTACTTTAAAAAATGTGAATCCATACCGGCCAGAAGGAGAACGGTATGGTTATTCAGTAATCCATCAGGTTCAGGTAATTGAAAATGGCCCCGTTCCCACATCCCCACTACATTCACTCCAAAATCTTCTCTCAGTTTGGTATCCCTAAGTGTTTTTCCAACCAGAGGAGTCCCGTGAATCGTAGCCTCTGCAATGCGTACATCATCAAATGAGCCAATAATATGCGTACTTCGGTCGGTACAACTAATTCGACGGGCTAAAAAGGCTCCCATTTGACTTGCCACCTTGATGACATGATTCGCACCAGCCAAAGATAAAATCTCCTCCGAAGTAATTCGATTACAGGTGGATGTGATCACACACTGTGGATCTGCTTCTCTTGCTCGGAAAGCGATATTAACATTACGAATATCTTCGTCCGTAGCCACAACCATAGCACAATTATTAATCCCTGCATCCTCAAATGTTTTTGCATCGTCCAGCCTGCCAAACATGACAGGAATCTGCATATCTTGTAACTTAAGTGCTTCTTTTAACTGCTCGACGATTAAAACGAATGGATATCCAAATTGGGTTAATTTATCCATCAAGTCATGACTAATCGTATCATAGTGAGTGAGAATAAGATGTTTCTGCTCAGTGTTCTCGAATTTGCGTGGAACGCGAGCTCCTGTCTGATATTCCATAAATGGCTTATACAGGAATTCCATGAACACAAAGGGTAAAACAATGAATAAGTAAAAGACTCCAGTGAACATCACGATCATGGAAAACAAGCGCCCGTCATCTCCGGTAAAAGTGATGTCTCCGTACCCTAAGGTAGACATGGTCGTCAAAACCCAGTAGAAGCATTCAACCCAACCAATCCCCTCAGATCGCTCGATAGACATGAGATGTCGATAAACATTCATGTAAAAAATCACCAATAGAAATAGTACGGCAGCGAAGCGAAGAAAACGAAAAACATTGATTCGTTTTTTTCGATGATGAAAAACCGATGGAGTGGACTTTATAACTTCTTTCACGAAAGCATTATCTGCTATATCTAAATTTGCCCTTTAGCGAGTAACAATTTAATGACATCCATAGAACCATCTTACAACCTGCTTACAATCAAAATTATAAATCTATACAATGATGCTATATTCATGAGCTTGCCATACAAAAAAATTGGCACCCTCAGCCTTTATCTTTTTTTATGGCAAGCAGGGTTAAGTGATAGTCCTGATAGATTAGTTATTCATAGGGCTCCAGCACCATTGGCTGAAACTTCCAGCAGTTTAAACTGGAATCGATTTAATGGACCTTTCAATAACGCCACGACGAAAGAATCATCCCTCAATTTTAAAAACGGTATTCTTGAAATAAAAAAATGCTGGGAACTTAAAAAAGGCGAAGGGTACGCATCTCCGGCAGTAAGTAAGACAAGACTTATCCTCTTTCATCTGGACAAAGGGTTCGAAATCATAGAAGCAAGAAATCCGGAAAACGGACAAGAAATTTGGACTTATAAATATCCGGTCCAGTATAGGGACCGATATGGATACTCCAACGGTCCACGAGCAAGTCCTGTGATTTACAATGGAAAAGTATATACCCATGGTGTCACCGCTTGGTTGACCTGTCTAGATTTAGATACAGGAAAATTAATTTGGAAAAGAGATTTAAAAAAAGAATTCGAAATTCCTGATAATTTTTTTGGCAAAGGATCCAACCCACTTGTGAATGGATCCAATCTAATTATCAATCTTGGAGGTGCTCGGGGCGATTGCGTCGGTGCTTTCGACTTACTGAAAGGGACGACATCCTGGATAACCCAAGACACATGGGGAGCAAGTTACTCATCTCCCATTAATGCAAAGGTGAACGGTAAACCAATTTGCCTCGTTTTCACCGGAGGTGAAAGTCGTCCGCCAACGGGAGGTCTTCTAGTGATCGACCCGTCGACTGGTCTGAAACTCTCCCGCTTTCCCTGGAGATCAAAATCATACGAATCAGCCAATGCCTCTCCCCCTGTTTTCATTCCTCCGAATCTGGTGTTTATTAGTGAATGCTATGAAAAAGGAGGAGTAATGCTGGAGATCGGCAACGACTTTGAACCAACAATCTTATGGCATAAACCCCAACTCAATCTGCATTGGGTAACGCCCATCTACGAAGACAACTGCCTATACGGTGTATCTGGAAGGCACCAACAGGGCGCCGAAATATTTTGTGTGGATGTGAAGTCAGGCACTCTGAATTGGAAAAATCGAATTATTTGGCAAACCAATCTGATGAACCGTGAGATACAATTAGAATTTTTTCGAGGCTCGATACTCAAAGTGAATGACACCTACCTCGGACTTTCTGAAATCGGCTCGCTTATCCAGCTCCAACTCAATCCGCAAGGTTGGAAAATCCTAGACCACCAACAATTATTTTTCGCCCCGGGAACCTGGACACTTCCAGCCTTGAGCCACGGATTACTCTATATCATGCAAAATGAAACGGATCGATCGAGTGGCAACAAACCAAGAATTATTTGTTACGATTTGAGAGGGGAATGAAAGATGCCCAATGGCCACAAAAACTTGATTTCTGTACAGCCCCTAGGAGGCTTTGATCAACTTCTTACTTATTCTTTAAAAGAAGAGTTTTTTTCAATTATTAAAATAGGTTCTCTTGTTAAAATCCCTCTGGGTAAAAGAAAGGTTTTGGGCATCGTGTGGTCACTTAATTCCACAGAAATTATTGATGAAAAACAGATTCGATCAATTCATGAAGTGGTTCACCAACAACCCGTTCTTACAGAGGAGATGACGAAGTTGGCAAAATGGATCAGCAAATATTACTGTTGCTCCATTGATTCCTGTCTTGAAGCCATGATCCCCGCAGCCATAAGAGATGGCGTAAAAACAAAAACCAGACGATTGATCAGCTTATCAAAAAGAAAAGGGGAAGAAGATGATTTATTAAACCGGTCACCGGCCCAAGCGAGTATTATAGATTATTTAAGTAAAAGAAATTCTCCCATTCCGGTTAGTGAATTACTCAAGGAAACAGGTAGAAGTGCAAGCTCCCTCATAAGCTTAAAAAAGAAAGGTCTTGTTCAAGAATCAGAAGAAATCGTTGAACGAGAAGCTTATGAAGATGATTTTACAGATTCAATTGAAACGGTCCATGAATCAATTTCCCTTACTCTTGAGCAACAGACTGCAATTCAGGCAATTAATCATGATTTAAAGTCAAAGAAATTCAAAACTCACCTACTGAATGGAGTTACAGGGTCGGGAAAAACAGAAGTCTATTTTGAGGCAATGGAATTAGCTCTTTCCCAAAACGGAAGCGTGCTTTTTCTTGTGCCCGAAGTTGCTCTTGCACCTCAAACGGTCTCAAGAATTAGAAAACGTTTTAAAGATGAAAAGATCGTAGTTTGGCATAGTCATTTATCTGCCGGCGAGAGAACTGACGCGTGGAGAAGTTTAATCGAAAGAAATTCGAAAATCGTAGTGGGAGCACGGTCCGCAATCTTTTCACCACTCAATGACCTAAGATTAATTATTGTCGATGAAGAGCATGAACCTGCATACAAGCAAGAGGACACTCCTCGTTACCACGCAAGAGATGTAGCAGTTCTGCGTGCTAAATTTCTTGATGCAACATGCGTATTGGGCTCAGCAACTCCAAGTCTGGAAACACTTCACAATGTTTCTGTGGGAAAATATGGTGTAAGCGAACTTACTCAAAGGGTAGACAATCGAGAACTGCCTTTGATCCATTTGGTGGATATGCGAAGAGAGGCTGAAAAGAAAAAATCTCTTCCCATTCTATCCCAACCACTCGTTGAGGCCCTTCGTGAAAGAGTGCAAAATCGCGAGCAGAGTATACTTTTTCTAAATCGGCGCGGCTTCAACACCACAATGCTTTGCCCAGACTGTGGTCATGTTGAAACTTGCAAGGATTGCAGTATTGCAATGACATTCCATAGGACTGATTTTTTCTTAAGGTGTCACCTTTGTGGCTACCGTAAACCAGCACCAAGGAGATGCAGTCAATGTCAATCGTTCGACTTACAAAAAAAAGGGCACGGTACACAGCGAATCGAAGACTTGGTGGCTGATCTGCTTCCACGCTCAACCAGAATTCGAAGAATTGATGCTGATGTAATGACCAAAAAAAATCTATTTAGGGAAACCCTTTCAGATTTTCGCAAAGGAAAAATAGATATTCTAGTTGGAACTCAAATGATTGCCAAAGGATTGGATTTCCCCAGAGTCACCCTGGTAGGAGTAATTGATGCAGACTTACCTCTAAGAATAGAAGACTTCAGGGCTTCCGAGAGAGCCTTCCAAATGTTGGTACAAGTATCTGGCCGAGCGGGCAGGGGCAGCAGAGCAGGGGAGGTTTATGTTCAAACATATGCACCCTTTTCACCAAGTATACAATTTGCTCGAAAATCCGACCTGCAGGGTTTTACAGAAGACGAACTTAAGATGAGACAGGAGTTTGGTTATCCACCATTTCGTCACTTGATTAGACATTTATTCAAGAGCAGGAGTGAGGCTAAAGTCGAGTATTATTCATCAGCTTGGGCAAAAGAATTAGGTCGCCACAACCTGGAGGGAATAACCATCAAAGGCCCTGCACCAGCACCTTTGGAAAAGATTAAAGGATATTTTAGATATCATTTTTTTTATTTCACCAAATCCGTGTCATCTACAATTACAAAATTGAGTGAAATTAGAAAAGATTTTCCTTTGGACTCAGAGGTGCTGGACATCCTGGATGTGGATGCTCATCAAATTTCCTGACTAAACATAAAGAAAGACAAGGGGCACTTATAATTTGGCCTTACTCGCGGAGGTAATTAAAAGGTGAGAGAAGTGGAATCCTTAAGGCAAGACCGGAAGAATTATTTCTTTCCAGTAAAATCCCTGAACCAGATGGAACAATAACATCTTTTCTAGGTGTATCCCCTCCACCTAACTTACGCCAACCTCCAAGACTGAAAAGAATTTCGGGTGCCTCAACATAACCAGCACCAGGCTCGGTTATGGTAATGGAAACCACTTTGCCACCCTGTACTTTTGCCACACCGCTTGCCCCTTCACCACCCCCACCAACAAAATCGATAATTACATCACCGCTATAGCCTAAACCACCATGACCAGTGGACCATTTGGCGGTTCCTTCGTCCAAGAAATCTGAATCGCCCAAGCGGTCAAGTAAACGGAAGTTATTCTCATCCACGACCTCAATCTTATGATAACCATTGGCCGAAGCATCAATAATAAGACCCTGCCCATCGGTCACCGCTTCACCATTGGCATCAACTTGAGACTTGATTGCGTTCGTTTTTCGACCTCTCGCTCCATAAACCCGAACAACGAAACCATCAATAAGACCGTGATCAGCAGAAGTAACTATAATGTCATCAGAATCATTGGTTAAGTTTGTAATCAATCCCGAAGATTGAGAGATATCCAAGGGGGTGATCGATGCACCAACTCCACTTCCAGCCTTCGCTGTAGCCCAAGCCCTTTGCACAACTCCTTGATTTGTACCGTCATGCCAGTAGGTAGACCATACATTGTCTTTGAGGATACTAACATTGTCAGCACGTTCCTGATCGGGGTGAGCCAACCATTTATCAACGTGTAAAGGGTCATTACTAATGAAAGCTGGATCGATCAAATCGGAAAGCATCACATCAACCCCAAAAGGATTACTGACAAAAAGTTTTTTTCCACCAACAGGAATCTCAAGCAGTGTACTTTCTACTAAAGGGTTTCCAGCAAGAACCAAATCTAAGTCTCCAGGATTTCGGCGAGCTAATACCAAGGAACGCCCAGGAGTGACAATGACATTATCCGCGAGTGACCCATCTCCATTAACTTCTTTCCATCCGTTACCGTCATGATAAAAGCCTATGTAATCATGTTCAGTACTCCCAAGCTGCTCATTCGGTTCTTTCAAAAGATAAACAATATCGGCAGATGAAGAGTTGCCACTTTGCAAATCCACTGAGTCATAGCCAAAAAGATCTCCCAATGTCCAAGCCTGAAAAATCTCCACCATTGAATTGGGCAAAAATACCTGACTTAAATCTTCAGAAAACACATTGGAGATTGTTACACTCCGGTCTGTATTAGATATGATTTTATAAAACCTACCACTGATCGATGAATTTGCATCAATCAGTCTCAGAAAATGGACCCCGCCTTGGACGGAGATATCAGGGACTTCATTAAAACCCATACCGGTATTTGTAAGTGATACGGAAGTAACAACCCCACTGTTGTCAATAATCGCCGATGCAGAAGCTGGTTCAAAATCAACTCCCCGCTCAGTGCCGGATGGCAACCCTATAAATAATTTAGGTGCAGAGGAATAGCCTGTGCCACCGTCCTGAACCTCTATACGGTCCAAGGTAAGGTTGGCGTCATTTGCAAGGAAAGCTTTCACTCGTGCTTTTCTGACTACTGTAAATTGATCCTGAACAAAAGGGGCTTTATCAGTATTTGCGGGGTCTAATAAATCCGGCACCAAGTGGAAGTGGAGAGTACTTCCGTTTATAGACTCAGTTTGCCCACGAAATACGATTCGACCTTGAAGACTCGGGGATAGCGAAGTGTAGGAAGGAGAATCTAAAGCTCCACCCTTGATAGGTATGGAAATTGAACCAAATTGATTTGGATTTTTTTCTCGGGCATCAACAAATAAAAAGGCAAATAAATTACTTAGATAAAGAAACGTTAATATTTGTATATGCCTTTGCATAAGACTCTGCTTTAATATGATACTGAATATGTCAAAGTGCAAAGGGAAAGTGTTAACTAGTTTTTATATTTCAATAGTAAACTCACTATCCCTTTTATCTTTTTGTGCAACCATCTCGGCAGAAGAAAGTTACCAAACACCAATCGTAAACTATCGCGAACCACCAACTATTGATTTTGAAAATAAAATACATCAGTACTACGCCAAGCACACGGATGATTCATTTCAGAAAGTATCCGAATTTCTTACACAGAAGAGCACAAATGAATTACAATTCGATTCAGAGAAGGAATCGCTGCGTAACTTACTTTCAGATTTAAACATATCAATCCATTCTCAGGCTCTAGTTTTTTCCAACACAAGTCTTCAACTTTCAAGAATTAGCCAAAATAATCCCCGGGCTATTTTCTTTAACGATAATTTGTATGTGGGATATGTTCCGGGAGGTTTTATTGAAATCATTGGGATTGATCCTCGGATAGGTGCAATTCCTTATGTATTCAAACTTCCACAAAAAGGTGATCTGCAATATCCGCCAATTCGACGCTCAACCAGATGCATGCGTTGTCATGCGACAAAACAGACAGGTGGGGTTCCCGGGTTACTCCTTTCCTCAGTAATTCCGGCCGAAACCGGCGGAAGTTTGGATAACCTAAACCCCGGAAAGCCCGGGCATCACCTTCCATATACGAAAAGATTCGGAGGCTGGTTTTTAACAAATCATACTGATTACCTCAATAAATGGTCAAACTCAGTTGGAGTTATGAATCAAAAAGGTCAAATCAAACAAAAGAAGATTCAAATACCTGTAAATAATTTATCAAAATATCACCTATCGAATAAAAGTGAGATGGTTACCCATTTGGTGATGGAGCATCAGATTGGCTTCACCAATCTTTGCATATCGGCTCAATACGCATTGAGGGAATTAAAACTCCCCAAAAGCAAGAGTACGAAGCATCAAGTAGAGGATTACTATACAGAGCAACTACTCAGGTACAGTTTGTTCGTAGATGAACCCAAATTATCTATTCCTTCTGACAAAGAAACTTCCACATTTATAACTTATTTTGAGAAATCTTATCCGAAGAAAAATTCCTTCAATTTATTGAGAAAAATAGAACTCAAGACCCGACTATTTAAAACCCGTTGTTCATATATGCTAGGAAGCTCAGTGTTCAAAGCCCTGCCAGCTGACTTCAAAAATACTTTTATGATTTCTCTAAAAGAAATAGTTTCCCAAAAAAATACTGAGTTATCCTTCTTAGGTTCACATTTAGAAGATGATGAACGCGAAAGAATTCTAAATGTTTTAAGCCAAGAATAAAAAGGGGGGTATTTTTGAAATACCCCCCTTTATTTAAAGACTTTTACTTTTTGGCAATATCTGCACCAGCTTTTTTCCACCCTGAAATACCTGCGGAAAGATGCTTAATATTTTTATACCCTAATTTCGCGGCGGCATCAGCACCTCTCTTGTAAGCACCACATCCTGGGCCGCCACAATAAGAGACAATCAATGCACTCTTATCGCTTGGTAGTAATTTTGAAAGGCTTTTTCCTTGAGAAGAAAAATCAATCGCAGTTGGAATATGACCACGAGCAAAAGACTTTTTCCCATTAACATCGATAACTGCAACCTTTCCGTCTTTAAGTGCTGCCTGTAATTCCTTGACGCTAATGTCTGGATACTCACCTGCAAAAAGGCTGCAAGCCAGAAAAGGAAGAAACAAGAATAGTAATTTTTTCATAATTTATTTTATTTTAATTAGTAAGTTATTGGTGATCTGTAAGATCATTTTTTCAAGTAATCAAGGCTTATAAACCCTAATTCGAAGGAAATTCTTCCCCCCCTTCCTTAAAGGTTCATCCGTGTAAAAAGTAACCCGCTCCATTCCTCCGCCCAAATTTATATCTTTTGAAATATCATGGGTTACACCCACACGTGTCCATGTCCTTAAGTTAATACTTCTTTCCACAATATACCTCAAATCTTCTCCCGTAGTTTGTAAAGGGTCTTGATAGCGAATGAAAGAAATTCCCTGTCGACCATCTGTAGTATCTTTAACCTTAAGGGGAAGGTACTCGGGGTTTTCAGGGCCCAAACTGTCTAATCCCATAGATCTTTCGAACAAATTACTGAAACCATCTCCGTCGGAATCAGAATAATCTTCATCGAATACCTCAGTGGATTCAGCTAAGTCTAACCCTCGAGCAACTAATCGAGATGAAAAGCGACCCAAAATACGATTATAACGAACATCATTTTTTCGATATGCCAGCCATGCATCCTTAGTTGGGCGAACAACCGGAAGTATCTTAATTTGAGTTTCTGCAGCAACATAGTTTTGGCTTGCCGGCACATCAAAGTGCAAAGTGACATTTCCTTCCTGGAGGGCAATGATTTGATTTCCCTGATGAATCCTCGCTATGCTTTCATCCATTGATGTAATAATGTAGGGGAAATCTGAAGTCGTAGAACGAACCCCCTGAAGAGTAATAGGCCGATGACCGTAAGGAATGGGATGAAGAACTCCGTCATTGGCACTTTCTGGAAATAAAATATCAGGTCTTTGTTTTGCTGAAACCACAAAGGTTCTTGTAACGGGTGCTGCAGGTTTGAAATAGGCTGAACCTCCTTGAGCCGCAGTAATACTGACATTACCCTCTATTCCCTCCAGGATAACAATTCCACTGGGATTAACAGAGGCTGGTCCAGAAATTACGCTAAATTCAATCGGTAGACCGGAGGTGGAAGATGCGTTTAATTCAAAAGGTGGATCATCCCTGACCTTAAGTGGGATCTCTTCAAAATTGATAACCTGATCATCTTTATTCACCGGATTAATCACAATAAGGGTCTGAGATACCGGGAGAGCAGGGTGGTAGCGAATATCACCCATTTGGATGGCCGATATAGTAACCTCTCCCACGCCATTTATGTACACTTTATTTCCGACAATAGTCGCGACGCTAGTATTGCTTGAAACAAAGCTTACAGGCAAGCCTGATGTAGCGTAAGCAATCAACTCGAACGGGGCATCCCCAATCGCTCGATCCGGAAGCCTGTAAACAGTTCCATCAGTAGTTGAGTAAGGCACTAATCCCCCCCAAACAATTTCCTGATCACCACCAAAAGCTGGAGGGTCGCTTGAGTAAGGATGCAACTCA
>Ga0181569_10002442_pt1 | contig 14715 bp, 19 predicted proteins | sample 101ome_19_FD_132452 | JGI IMG/M metagenome (GOLD analysis project Ga0181569, IMG submission 132452) | Coastal salt marsh microbial communities from the Groves Creek Marsh, Skidaway Island, Georgia - 101405AT metaG (megahit assembly) | ecosystem: Environmental > Aquatic > Marine > Intertidal...
AAACGGTTAGCTTCAGCTTTTCTATTTTCCTCTTCCTTAGCCAAACGGCTAGCTTCAGCTTTTCTATTTTCCTCTTCCTTAGCCTTTCTATTTTCCTCTTCCTTAGCCTTTCTAATAGCTTCTTCCTTTCGTCTTTCAATATTTTTTAATATGTTTTGAAGGTTTCCATTTTCACGCACTCTTCTAAGAAATTCATTCTTATTTTCGTTTGTAAAAATATTTCCTGAATTTAAAATTGCTCTTTTAACACTTTTTTCACTTTCCGCTTTTATTTTAGACGAAGATATACTTTTCAAGACATTTGACCTTATATTTTTTAAATTATTAAGTGTATTTGATTTTTGAATGCGATTTTCAAATTCTGATACTTCTCTACTATTGAGAGCGTTAGTTTCTTTCAAAATACTCCTTATACTATTCTTTTCCTTCGCTAAACGGTTAGCTTCATTTTTCTCCTTTTGGAGTCTGTTCCTTTCCAAATTTTGTGCTTTACGAGACGCATTACCTTTTATGATATTAAATTTTTCACCTTTATTAAAACGCTCTAAAAATTGTGCTTTGTTTTCTTTTGTCATGTTTTTCGAATTGTTTAACATTTCAATTAAAAGTTTTCTTTGTTCGTTTCGAATACGTTTCTTTTCTTGTTTTTCTAACCTCTCCTTTTCTTTTCGAACACTTTCCGCTTCCAGATTTTTTGTGCGTTTGTTTATATTTTTTTTTAAAGTATTGAAATTTTCACCGCTATTGAACCTCTGTCTAAACACATTCCTTTCCGCATTATTTAAATAATTGGAATTGTTCATGAATTTATTCAAAAGTTCTTTCTGTTGTCGCCTTTGTTTTTCTTTATATTCAGCCTCGGCTTTCATTTTCTGTTCGAGTTCTCTATTTTTACGTTCCTTTTTGAGGTTACGAGCTGCTTGAATAGCATTATCCTTTAACGTATTAAAATTGTTACCCGCCTCGAGACGTTGCATGAACATGCGCTTATCGTCGTTCGAAAAGTTCTTAATAATTTTTTGTAACAATTTCTTTTGATCCGCGTTTCTGAATGTTATTTCACCTTCTTTGCGCGCATTATTTATTTTTTTGAATTCGTCTTCGACGTTTTTTCTTACTTTATTGAAATTTTTAGTCTTTTCAAAGTTTCGTAAGAATTTAGCTTTCATGGAATTGTTTAGGTTTTTAGAACTGTTCAATAAAACGCTCAATTCTTTGAGTTTCAAATCATAATTTTTACGTTCAGCTTCTTTCTTGTTAATCACATCCATGATTTCTCTTTTCAAATTGGATATATCTTCACCCGCGTTCAGTCTATTTATGTACGTACCTTTATTATTCACGTTTTTGTTTCCCAAAAACGTTGTAAGATTTGTTTTAAGGTTTTCGAGTTTACTTTTCTTAATATCTCTATCCTTTTGAATCGCTAAAGTCTTCGCATTATTCAATTTTCCGTTCGAATTAAACTTACGCAAGATTTCGTTTTTATTTGTGTTTGTCAAGTTCGTGAGTTCACTTAAAATTTTTTGTAACTCGTTCCTATTCTGTTCCAATTTTATCTTTTGATTTTGGAGACGCTGTTCGTTTGTTATTTTGGTAGATATTATACCATTAATGTATGTTTTTACGTTATTGAACTTTGTACCTCGTTTTACTCTATTAAACGCGTTCGTTTTTTGACTATTATTTATATATTTACTTACATTTTCACGGTTAAGGTACGATCGTAAAAGAATTTCGTTTTCTTTTATTTCTCTATTACGCGTTTCAAGTGCTTTTGGACCTTCAACTGGACCTCGCGCGGGTCCTTGAATAATACCACCCGTCACGACATTTGGTTTTTTATTTTTATACATACCTAAACCCCTGATATTCCTTTTAAAAACGTACCCGGGCATTGGTTTTATTTTATTTGTTGGGATAAAACTTCTATTCAAAAACGTTGGTTTTTTTGGTTTTGAAAATGTTCTGGGTGCTGGTTTGTTATAATTTCTTATATTTCTTCGATTCACGTTTACACTTTCGTTTACGTTTCTTCGTTTCACGTTCACATTTACGTTTTTTCGGTTCACGTTTACACTTTCGTTTACGTTTTTTCGATTCACGTTTACGCTTTCGTTTACATTTTTTCGATTCACGTTTACGCTTTCGTTTATGTTTTTTCGATTCACGTTCACGTTCACGTTTTCGTTCATACGGTTCACGTTCACGTTTTCATTCATACGGTTCACATTCACATTCACGTTTTCGTTCATGCCGTATTTTTCGATATGTTTTATTTGAACGGATCGTAATTTAATTGGTTCGTGGACATTCATTGAATGAAGGCGTCGTCCTATTATGTCAATGAGTTGAGCCTTCGTAAGTTTTTTGTCGGCGTAACGCGCTACACCCACTTTATTCGCTATATGTCTAATTGACGAAACTTTAGTCGACGCACTAAACAGTTTTTTATATTCTTTTTGTGATAGAGGCGATTTTCTATCTATCATATATGAACCATCTTTGCTTAAAATGAGTGGAGGTAACGGCAATTTCCCGCCCTGGATAGACGCATATACATCGCATACCTCTTTTCTAGAGAGTCGCAGTTCATTTCCTGTATTTTGTTTTACGAGTGTTCTGAGATTATTTAAGTCTACTCCTGGATCACACGCATCCATATTGATATAACTCAACAAAAAAGTTATAGCGATATGCCTTTTACGTATAATTGAAACTTGTCTTCGTACGACATGTTAAAGTTAAACACGTCGACTTGACCTATGTCTATATCAATAATTGTACTATTTTTTATGACGTTATTTTTTCTATTATTAAGGGTCGAAGCAATGAGCGCTTCTGCAAACTGTTTAGGGTTCTTTATTTCTTCTATAAACTGCGATTCCATTTTCATTCGTATACAAAGTATTTTATCGGGTTTTTTGTCTAAAAATGGTGCCGATGGTAAGGTTTCCAAAGTACCTCCATCGACGTAAATTAAACCATTATACGTATACGATGAAAATATAAAGGGTATTGCTATACTCATACACAAAGCGTCTATGACTTTCATATCGGGGTGTGTATATTTCGAAAAGTATTCTGTTTTAGAAGAGTTTACGCAAAATGCGGATATATATAGCGCCTTATCTATTTCGTTAAATGTGGGATCTGAACCTAATACGTTAACAAATTGGTCCCTGATAGGTTTTAAATCAACTAAACCGTACGAATTTATGAAACACTTCAAATTTAATTTAACGAGTTTATTTGAGTTAATTTCGAGTAATTTATCTAAAGTTTCGTCTACTGAAAACCCAAGGGCAAAAAAGGTGCAGAGTATGGCACCCGCAGATGCACCCGAATATTCCTTGACGTTTTGAATTTTGTGTTCAATAGGTTTAAGGTACCCTAACATGGAAAATATACCCATGGCACCTGGGCCTATTATAAGATAATCCATATCATCACTTAATAGAACTGAGGAAATTGCTTTCTCAAAAGAGCGAAGACAACCGCAAAGACGACCGCGTGTGTCAATGCTGCTGGAACGCTGGTTTGACCGGAAGTAAAGAGACCCTTGGATCCTGGTGGAATGGTCAAAAGCATGCCTGGGCTGAGTGCGAGGAAGAGAGACGTGGTGACGAGAAGATCGGTTTTGGTAAGAACGAGACCCATCGCCTTGGCAATGAGAGAGAACGTGAGAAAGAAGACGAGGGCGTGGAACATGACTGCCGTCCTGCCGGTAAGACCGTCTCTGAAAGCGATTTTGGAACCGTCTGTTCTGAGAAGAATACCTGGACTGAGCGCTAAAAAAAGCGAGGCTGGAATAGCGACTTTTTGAGACGTGATATCTGGGAGCATGTTTGTATATATATTCATTACATATTAATCTAAGAACCGTATCTAGAGTTGTAAAAGCAAAACTCGACGAAATCGTCATAATTTGCAAAGTTTAATATATGATGCGAAATAGCAGCATCGTATAGGTACTGTTGTAGTATCCCCCACATATATCGGAGATCGTCCTGGTAATGCAATTCCCAGTCGTTTATATGTAAAGGTTCATCAATATTGATTTCTTCGTCGTAATCACTGTTTTCGGCATCGTTTCCATTCATGGCTTCATATACGTACTGATTCCAAACCATTATTCCTGTTTTTTATCTTTTAAACCAGTGAGTGAGAGTGAAGTAGATTCTTTTACTGGTAAGTTATCGAGTATAACCTTTAAGGCACTTTCAGCTTGTTGTTCGTTTCCTTCAAAAAAAGTGGTAAGACCTTCCTTGACTGAGGTTTTGTTTAAACCTGATTTTCTAGCATTTTTCCTGACGGAAATTTTACCCTTTTTAAGGTTAATAACATCGAGACCGTTATCGGTCATGAGTTTCTTAACTTGTAACTTGAGCGATTTTTCCGCCTGAACGAGTACTTTAATATCTTCACGGGCTTCTGTAATTTGCTTGTTTAATTCAACCAATTTAGAGACGCTGTTCGAGAGTTCATCTGTAGGTGTAACCTGAGACATTTATATATAAACTATACCTGTATTCTTTAAATAATTATTTAGCACAATGGTCTACGCATAGTATCGGAAGCGATAGTGGAGTTATTCCATACGAATGGTTCTTTTGGGTTTGGTGGGTCGGCGCGGATTTGTTGGTTCGCGTTTCTGAGAGCACCACTGACCGTTTCTGGGAAACCAATTTGGGCTCGTGGTTCGAGAAAGTTTTGGCCCGCGAGGATATCTTCTGGGGCAAATTCACCGAAATCTTCTTGCGAGGCAACTTCTCTTGGGAGAAGAGAAGAGGCGAGACCGGTACCCGCCTTCATTTCACAACCAGACCCTGGTTCAGATGGACCAATATCACCGTAGCCAGATGGTGCGTACATGCGTTCTTCAATAGAATAAGTGGATTTTGTGTTGTTTAAGAACATGAGGTAGATCACAACCGCGATAGCGAGGGCAATCAAGACCTGTCTTGGAGTGACTTTGTTCAACTTCATCTTCATCTTTATATACTATCAACAATTTTTTTTATTCTGCGTCTTCAATAATGTACTGGTCTGGGTATGTTTCTTCAGAATTTGGTTCGGGTTCGGGTTCCGACATTTTTTCTTCGTGGATTTTCAATTGAACGATATTCCAAGAAGGACCGAATGCCTTCTTGGCGAACCAAATCCCGGAAAATTCAATGAGTGCAGTACACGTCGCACCTGGAACAACTGTTTCAAAATCAACGGTTTCCTTGTTATGATCAAAAACACGTGTTGCTGAAATTCTGTCTACCGTAAGCTGGTCGCCCCTGGTATAAGCACTTGTAACGGTTTTTTCTGAAAGTTCTTTACCAAACCAAGTCTTACTGTTTTCAACGGCAGATTGGATATTTGTAACGTGTACAGTTTCAATCTTTGCTTGATTATCGTCTCCTGTAACCTCGAATGAAACTTCGCCCGTTTCCTGATCAACGTCCGTGACCTTTACACCGTTTAACTGGATAAAATATCGTTTCTTATCATCGTTTGAAGCTTTCGTATGATACAAACCGTCTTCACCTTTAGAGAGAGTATCGTAAATCATTTTGTATATTACATTGGTTTCATTTCTTTAACCCAATAAACGGAATCATGGCTGATTTTTCGAGTATAGGTTTAGGTACCCAATGGTCTCGTATAGGTTTAAAACCATAAAGCGTTTCTTCCATTTTTACATTTTTGTTTATTTCTAAAGGTTTGATTGGTCTGAAATTGAATTCATTTTTTACATAGTTAGTGTTTGGATTGGGTACCCATTTAGCGCGTTCTATGTTAAATATATGATTAGATTGTGTTCTTATGTAACCCGGTGGCGTTTTGAAATTTTTATTCGAAGTTTTTATACCGTGTACGATTTGTCTACTCAATTTTGATTTATCTGGTTCCGTCGTATATTTCTCGTACCTTTCTGGTTTTATTTCGGAAGCTTTGTGTAAAGTTGTATTTCCTAAACTTTTGAACGTTTTTATTTTTCGAACTTTTTTTATTTGTGCTTTTTTTAGTATAGTGTCCATAGAATCTGTATTCGAAATTTTCGTTTTTGTCATTTGTTTAGCGAGTAGTACCATGCGTTTTCGATCCTTATCTACTTTCTCTGGTCGTAAACCCATTTTTGACATGACATATAAATCTTCTAAAAGGTATTCTTTTGTAGGTAATTTTATGTTCTTATACTTTTGTGTATAGTTGCCATAACGCATGACAAGAGTTCTGTACCCTCTTACCTTTTTCGTGCGCCTTACTATATCGTACCCGAGTTGTTTAGGGCGCATAAAAGCAATATCAAGTATACCACCAAAATTTTTCTCTTTTATGGATTTCGCTTTTACGTCGTAATATCTCAATTTAAAGTCAAGTGTAAAAACCTCGACGTCTATGAGCGTATCAACAATATTTTTTCTGTTGAACTTTCTTTTTGGTATGAGTGTATACCTTCTCGTTACTTCTTTACCCAAACTTGTATTCGATGGTAATATACCTATGAATTTGGATATTTTTCGTATATCAATTTGTTCTTTCGAATAATCTTTACCGAGTTCGTCGAATACGGATTTTTTAATTTTTTTTAAGTTTTGTTTCGCCAATTCTCCGAGCTTATTCCATAACAATAGTTTTATGGCTTGGAGTTTTCCGAAAAATTTTTGGTCTGGTTTTATACGAGGAACAAATTTCGTGTCTATATCCGAAGTTATTATTCTTTCGTCGTCTTCGATATAGTGATTGTGCGCTTCACCACCACTTAATATTAAATCGCCCATGGGATCCAAAAATTTTGTTAAATCTTCGAGAATGTTGTATATTATGGGTCGAATACTCTCTGTTACGAGAACGTGTACCATGGAATCGAACGTTTTATCTCCGTGTACTCGCGATACTCTATTTCTAAATTTGGTTATATCATTATTTTCGTAATGTTTCTTGAGAACCGGGTCATTGAAGAAGAAATATTTATCTATGAATGCTTTCGAATTCTTGTATGAGTACCCACTCAGTACAAGATAATATGATTTAGGTAAACTCTTCACGGTTTTTACCATTATTATATTACCTATATAATAAATATGGAGTGCCAGGATACATGTCGATGCTACGCCGATTACGACACGCCTTATCCACACAAGGAACAAGTATGCGGTATACGGAAAAAGGGGTATATTATACCGTGTAAGAAGGAGTGTTGTGCTGGTGGATGCCCGGGTCAGGATAAAGATGTATATCCACGTCAACCGTATGCGTTTGGATACCTGTACCCTATGCGTATAGACAACCTTTTTAAATTTTTAACATTCATAGTTATTGTTCTACTTATTTTCAGTACATATACATCGTTTAAAAAATAGACTTAAAGATAGAGAACCTAAGTAATATATAAAATGTCTCTTGAAACCGTCCTCGAAGAAATCTCTGCTCTCAGAAACGATATTAAAACCCTCTCTAAACTCATTAGAAAAGTAAAGGCTAAACAAGACGATCCAAACGGTGAAAAGGCTGCGAAGCGCGCTGAAAACAACGGGTTCAACCGCAAACAAGCCGTTTCCGAAAAACTTCGTGCGTTTTTGGAACTCCCAGAAGGTGAACTCGTCTCGAGAAGCACCGTCACGCGCGCGATTAACAAGTACGTCAACGATAAGGGCTTGAAGCATCCGGATAACGGTCGCGTTTTGGTCCTCGACGATAAATTGCGTGATTTGCTTGAACCACCAGCTGATACTCAAGTTACGTTTTTGAACTTACAAAAGTTTTTGTCCCCACACTACAGCAAACCAGAAGAAAAGGCTTAAAAAATATATACGTATTATAACTAAACCATGTTAATCGACAAGGTCTCGGTAGAAACCCTTGTTGGTACAAAAATATCTAAGATAGATTTGTACCAAAAAGCATTTAGACACAAATCAGCATTAAAAGAAGATGAATCTTTAGACGGTTCTTTTGAAACTCTTGAATTTATCGGTGATTCCGTGTTAGGTTTTGTCATTACAAAATTTTTATTTGATCGTTATGAAAATAAACAGGAAGGGTTCCTTACTAAAGCGCGTACAAAACTCGTCCGCGGTGAAACCTTAGCGGGTATCGCAACTAAACTCGGTTTGTATAATTGGGTTCAAATGGATGAAAAGGGTATGCGTAACGAATGGAATAAAAATCCTAAAATTCTCGAAGACGTTTTTGAAGCTTTGGTTGGTGCCATATACATGGATCTCGGTTTATTACACGCCAAACAATTCATATTGAACATATACACGAACCCCGAAATGGTAAACTTGAATTGTATCATGGTCGATGATAATTTCAAAGATCATCTCATGCGATATTGTCAAACCAATAATTTACCTTTACCCGAATACCGCGTCATAAACCATGAAAACGGTATTTTTTACATAGACGTTTTTGTAGATAATACATTTTTAGGACGCGGACACGCCAAAAACAAAAAACAAGCCGAACAACAAGCGGCGAAACGTTTCTTTTACCCACCACCTCCACCACCGGGTCCACCCCCAGTTATACCTTACTTAAACAATAGACCCTTCTAATAGGTATACCAATGAGAAAATATTTATATTTTGCAAGTGGCTTTGTAAGTACATTTTTATTAATCAAAATATTATTTATAAGGCGCCCACCACCCGATGATTTTTCAGATTTACCACCACTCGAATACCCCGATGACTCGTCGTCCGAAGAGTTCATTACTGTAAAAAGAACACTTACATCCAGAGGTAACACGTATGATAAAAAAGAAACAATTTCAAGACCAAAATTGTCTCATATGAAAAAAGAAGAACTCATAGACGAGTGTGTGCTTCGCAACATCGCGTGTATAGGAACCGTCCGTGTTTTACGCGAACGGTTACGTAAAGCGCGTGAAGAAGAAGCTTAAACATTTTACGACATGTTTATGTAACATGCACCCAAATGTACAAAAGTGGTTAGATTTCGAGTACGCACCCCAAAAATCACAGGAATGGTTAGATCTTCGAATGGGTATGCTCACGGCATCAGATGCGGCATCAGCTATTGGTGTAAACAAATACGAAACACCACACCAACTTTTATTAAGAAAGTGTGGTAAAGGCCCAAAATTTGAAGGTAACGAAGCAACGCGTCACGGTGAAAAGTACGAAGACGAAGCTCGTATTTTATATGAACAGCGCCACGGTGAAGTCGTACACGAACTCGGTTTATGCCCACACCCAAAATATTCGTTTCTCGGTGGGAGCCCTGATGGCGTTTCTGAAAGTGGCAAACTCGTCGAAATCAAGTGTCCCATGATGCGTGAAATTAAACCCGAGGTACCCGAACACTACATGCCTCAACTTCAATTGTGTATGGAAATTCTTGATCTCGAAGAGGCTGATTTTATTCAGTATAAACCCGCCGATTTTAATTGGCCTAAACCAGAAGAGTTTGTTGTCGTTAACGTAAAACGTGATCGCGAATGGTTTGCAAAATATTTACCCGTCATGGAAGATTTTTGGCAAAAGGTACTGTACCATAGGGAATACGGTATAGAAGAACCAGTAAAGAAAACACGTAAGAAAAAAGAACTTGTTCGACCCGAGTGTACCATATTAACAGACTCAGACGACGATTACGTCGAAGAAGGATAAAGATTTTTGGTGTATATTATATAAGTTGAATGAAATTGAGTCGCATTACACGCGTTTCATACATAGTAAGCAAACGAACTATAAAATTAAGAACAAATAAATTTCGAACGGCATCGACAAGATTCATACCTTATTGTGTCGATCTAATTAATTCACACGATTTTAGTACACAACATATAGAATATTATTTAGACACTATAGCAAAAGCTGAAGCTATAACACTTGCAGTTCAAATTGCTACCATTGTATATAACACTAAAGGTAAACGTTAAATCAAATATCAAAAATAAAAGTATACCTAAAACATATAGGATTTTTAAAAAATGTCTGTCAATAAAAGTACCAACTACTTACAAAAAATAATTTTATTTTATTCACTTTTCACTTTTTGGAATTCGAATATATAATTATTTTTTTCAAGTGGTCGGGACTTTTCTTGACAGACATTTTATCAGGGTATAGTATGGATACATTATTTATTTTAGAAAATGATACTATTGGTTCATGGTACGTGGGTAAGCTTAAAATGAAAAGGGGGTTAGATACTTGGCCAGTATATAGAAGTTTAACACACGATCAATTGAATGATAAATTATACAAAAAATATACAGAATATGATAATCCGTATGTACACTTAATATTTTTAAATGAAAAATGGCGCGTGTGTTATGGTATAGAACGATGGTTATCAAATTTAGAAAAAAAAATTAAACGCGAACCAGAAAAATATAAATATATCGAGGAACTTTTAACTGCTGGTTGGTACGAACACGAAACTACACCATATTCAACAATATATGTCATAAATGTACCTGAAAATGTCACGCGTAGTGTATACGATGATCTAAAAAAGAATTGGGGTAACCCTAATGAAAAATCATCTAAACTGCGGAGTCCGTACACACTCAAAACGTGTTTAAATGTCACACGTTTGACACGTAAAGAGCGATACGAAAAAAATAAACAAAAATCAAATTTTTTAAAGGAACAGGCACAGAAGAAATTATTATATAGAATGAGTAAAGGGTATGTACCCAAGTGTAAAACACTTGAAAAGTATAACCTAAGTAATACAAACCAAACACAAAACTAGACTAAAAATGGAAGAACAATATATACGTGCCGTGTCTTTACTTAATGGTCAACTGCACCAACACCAAAAAGAAGGTGTATCATGGTTACTCTCTATGGAAAATTTATCGAAAGGTCCAAAAGGTGGTTTCTTATGCGATGAAATGGGTTTAGGTAAATCAATACAAATTATTTCGACCATTCTTGGAAATCGGAAAAAGAATACACTTATTATTGTACCAAAGTCTATAGTCACACAGTGGAAGAATGAAATTACTAATTTTGCACCTTCCCTAAACGTGTTTATATACGATGGTCCGGATCGAACCCGAAACCCCAATGACTTACTCGAATCAGATGTGGTTATTGCACCATACTCTTTGTTAACGGAAGATACTATGATGCTACACAAAATAAAATGGGGGCGTGTCGTGTTAGACGAAGGTCACGAAATACGTAACCCGAGTTCGTCTAAATTTAAAGCGGTATGTCAACTCCATGCCGATATACGATGGATTTTGTCGGGTACACCTGTATTTAATTCAATGAAAGATTTCGTCACATTGTGTACATTTATTGGTGTTGATCGAAAACTTGTACAAGCTATGACATCTAAAGTCAAAAACTTATATATACTGCGACGCACAAAAGAGGATATTCCCACACTCGAAATACCCGAGTGTAAATTTGAAAATGTCGAACTCGAAATGTATCCGGAAGAGCGCGAATTATACAAACACGCTTTTATCGAATCACAAGAAACTATCAAAGATATTTTTAGGTCGGCTATAAACGTGCACATGTATAACATGGAAATATTCGAGTGTTTGTTACGAGCACGCCAAACTATGATTTACCCACAAATGTATATCAATGGTATAGCAAAGAAACAAGGTGATATACCCGAGTTTTGGGAAGGTCGTTCCAAAAAAATGGAAACCTTGTTCAAACTGATTTCGGAACACCCCGATGAAAAGACGCTCGTGTTTTGTCAATTTAAACAAGAAATGGACTATATACGCGAAAACTTATCGTGTCCCGTTTTTCGTATAGACGGTTCAGTTTCAAAAGAAGATAGAGAAACGCAACTGAAACTGTTTAATGAAGCGCCTAAAAATAGCGTTTTTCTTATTCAGGTAAAAGCTGGTGGTCAAGGTTTGAATATTCAGTGTGCGAGTCGCGTGTATTTTACTGCACCGTGTTGGAACCCAGCAACCGAGTTACAGGCGATTGGGCGTGCGCACAGATCAGGACAAAAACGAACTGTACACGTAAAGAAACTTGTATACAAAGATACACCCGGGTACCCTTCGGTCGAACAGGCTATGATTGCTTTACAGGGACACAAATCACTTTTATCTGCCGAGGTTTTAAAAGACGATCGCCTAAAATACCAAATACCAACTGGAAACAAAACGAGTGATACGATTTCTATAACCGCTATTAGAAATATTTTCCGCGCTTAAGGTATATACAAAATGCAAACATTCGGATCAAGAGCTGAAGTGTTCCACGGAACGGCTATGAAAACAACAGGGGGTCTCACAAAATCGGATCTCATTCAAGATAAGTACGGGAGAATCGTGTCTAAAGCTGCGCGTAAAGCGGCGTTGGCGAGAATGAAAGAGGAAGGGTCCAAGCATTTGGTAAAAGTGTTCAAGCCAAAGAAAACTGGTTTCAAACTCCAACCAAAAGAGGGTACAAAAGAGTACAAGAAAAAGGTAAAGAAAATGTTGTAATAGTATAATAGTAACAATGACTTTGTCTAAATGGAACGAATCCGTTCGATTAGCCAAGATTAAACACGGGTTAAACCCATCTTCGTACATGGAACTCAAAGGTAAACTTTTAAAAGAAGCTCAGGCTATTTACCAAATACTTATTTTAAATGATTCTAAACGCCAATAAACTGGAACCCCTTAAGTCTCTGTGGCTCATATACCACGAGCGAGTTAAGTTTCCATGAAATACCAAACTTTTTGTTTAGAAAATACACACTGTTCATCTCAACGACCGCTGTACCCGACTGTCGCGCATATAAACCATTTTCTATATCGTCAATTAATCCTTTTTTGTTTTCGTCGTATACGTGTGATTTTACCTTACCGTCTATAGTAGAATCAACTTTGACTCTAAACTTTGGTTCGCGATCGGGGGTCTCTTTAATGTTAGAGTTAAACATTGGTTTGAGTTCATCGGTGCTCATTTTTTTACCGAAAATGTCTTCACTTTGTTCGGAGACGGCTTCTATGACTTTGTTTTCGAGTTGAGTTAATATTTCGTAAAACTTTTTTACATAGTTTCCTTCCTCGTCGTAACCTTTCATAGCGAAATCGATATTATATTTGGTCGGACCAACTTCGGGTGTAAACCCAGAAATACCAAAAGGCATGTACATGCGCGGAATTTGGAATTTCATGAGCCCGTCTTCGATCGTACACAGTGAAATCTTACGACCATCGTAGTTGGCAATTTTTAAGTTTTCGAGTGCGTTTGTAAATTTTGCCATGCTTTATAAATGTATATGTTACGTAAACTTTAAGCTTTACTAATTTCTTTCACACGGGTTTTCATAATATTTTCCAAAATCTTTAGTTTTTTAGACAGGTTTTCCAACTCTTTAGTTTTTTGGTACGTTTTATCACTTTCCATTATTTTACTATATTCGCGTGTTAATTTTATATAGTTTTTTCTTAATATTCTAAGTTCTTCCTCTAGTATGTTTTTGTGTATATTAGGTGTATTATCACCTCTTCGTGAACGTTTCATTTATATAAACTAATATTTTTATTATTAACCCAATATAGTATGAACTATCTGTATATCAAAATTATAGAGATGCGCGTTTGGTACATGTTTACGAAATACAAACTGTTTAGGCGGAACACATAGCACATTCCGCCTCTAAACTGAACTGGATCGGTCGCGCCTTTGCTTTACTTCGAAGGTAATACATACCCGTTTTCAAACCCGTTTTCCACGCGTACATGTGCATAGACGAAAGTTTCGATAAGGTCGGACTCTCGACGAACAAGTTCATACTTTGACTTTGGTCTATGTATACACCTCTATCCGCCGCCATATCGATGATTGTTTTTTGACTCATTTCCCATACGGTCTTATACAGTTCCTTAAGATCGTCGGGAATATCGATAATGTTTTGGACAGACCCATTCGCCTTCACCATAAGGTCTTTCATTTCCTTCGACCAAAGTCCCCGTTCTTTCAAATCGTTTACTAAGTGTTTGTTTACGACAACAAATTCACCCGCGAGTGTTCGTCTTAAATAGATATTGGTCGTGTATGGTTCAAAACACTCGTTGTTCCCCAAAATCTGGGACGTCGAGGCGGTAGGCATGGGTGCAAGTAACAAACTGTTCCGCGTACCCTTTTTGACGAGTTCACGCATGGCGTTCCAATCATACCGACCACTAAATTTCGGGTCACGATCCCACATATCAAATTGGAGAATACCTTGACTGAACGGTGACCCCTTAAACGTTTCGTACGTTCCGTACATTTCGGCAAGTTCACACGACGATTCAAGTGCCGCGTGGTATATGGTTTCAAATATGTCGCGGTTAAGTTTTCGCGATTCCTCGGAACCAAAACTCATACGGAGCATGATGAATACATCAGCAAGACCCTGAACACCTATACCAATGGGTCGGTGGCGCATGTTCGACCGTTTTCCGTTTTCGGTCGGGTAAAAGTTTTTATCGATAACCTTATTCAGGTTTCGCGTAACCATTTTCGTGACGCGGTGTAACTCCTCGTGATTGAACTCTTTCTTTTCGACGTCAACGTATTTCGGTAACGCGATGGATGCAAGATTACATACAGCCGTTTCGTCTTTGTCTGTGTACTCTAAAATTTCCGTACACAAGTTAGACGATTTAATCGTACCAATATGTTTATGGTTCGACTTTTCGTTACACGCGTCCTTATAGAGCATGTACGGTGTTCCTGTTTCGCTTTGTGATTTAATGATCGCTTTCCAAACTTCTGATGC
>Ga0181569_10002443_pt1 | contig 14710 bp, 11 predicted proteins | sample 101ome_19_FD_132452 | JGI IMG/M metagenome (GOLD analysis project Ga0181569, IMG submission 132452) | Coastal salt marsh microbial communities from the Groves Creek Marsh, Skidaway Island, Georgia - 101405AT metaG (megahit assembly) | ecosystem: Environmental > Aquatic > Marine > Intertidal...
ATCATGATTGCCTTGGCTGATTCCTTCTCATTTTTTTATCCAGGACTCTTCCTGATGTCTTCGGGTGTGGCTCTTATCAGTCCCACATTAACGGCCTTAACTTCTCTGAGTTCAAGGGATTCTGAGCAGGGCGTGAACCTAGGTATTTTTAGATCCTGTGGATCTATTGCCAGGTCGATTGGACCTATTTCTGCAGGACTGATTTACTTTACTTATGGGTCCTCAGTTGCCTACATCCTTGGTGCGATTTGGCTGGTTTTTCCTGCCCTTGTTTTGCTTACTGTCAAACAATCTGCGGGGAGCAAAGAATTAGTATCTGCCTAAATGGGCTCTTTTCACTCGCCATTTTTTGCTGTTTTGCTAAAAATTGGAAGGACTGAAACTAGCAACTGAATTTACAAATTAGCCTGAATGAATACTGAAGTTATCGATCGTTTGGTCGAAAAAGATCCATCCCTTGAAACCTCACGCACGATCCTGGAATCCATGAATCCAGGAACTTACTGCATCCACCGCAGTTGGGGGTTTGGGGTAATTTCTGGGTTTGATGAGGATCGCGGTATGATCCTAATCGATTTTGAGGATGACGAACGCACGAGTCATGCGATGGACCCTGTTTTTTGTATCGATAAATTAGAACTATTATCTGAGGACAGTATCCTTTCTCAACATCGAAAAAATAAGGACGAGATTGAGAAGTTGGCCAAAAAAGAACCTGCGGAGTTGATCATAAAGATCCTCGAGCAAGGAAATGATGGATGCATGAGCACCCGTGAGATCGAGAGAATCCTTGGTTACATGTTTGGGTCGGCCAAGGGCAAGCGTTGGTGGACCGCTACAAAGAAAGTGCTTATCAAAGATCCAAGAATTGCTGTCCCTAACAAAAAGAGCGAGCCGTATGTTTTGCGGGATGAACCAGTCAAACCGGAGCAAGAGATTTTACAGGACTTTTTCGAAGAAAAGAGATCTTACGAAAAAATCGTCCTGGCTGAGAAGCTTTTTGACTTGGCTGCAGAAAAGGAAGATTTGCAGACCGACCTGCCTCAAGTTTTAGCTGATCTTACTGTTGCTATCATGGAGGCGAAAAACCTTAGCCAAGCGGATCGTTTATATGGTATTTGGGTACGAAATAATTTGGCTCGCGATGTCGAGGAGGATGTGGAAAAACTTGAACCGACTTCTGCATCAATACTCAAAGAATGTGAGGAAGATTTACCTGCTTTGGCCGATTTAATGCCGGCCAAGTTTCATTCCCGCTTTCTTGATCTTGTCGCCCGTACTTATCCGGATAATTGGAGAGATCTGGTTCTTAACCTTTTGCAGAATACCGCAGTAAAGTTTTCCGGAGAGTGTGCACATTTCTTGATTGACCGAGAAGAGTCCAAATTACTTATCAAATCATTAAACCTTTGGCTGGACGAACAAAGTTTAAAAGCACCGGTTCTTCTTTGGATGCTCAAGTTTCGTGGGTTATCCAAATTTAAAGACCTTCTGGGAGACATGATTAATCCTCGGTTATTAACCGCTGTCTTCTCAGCGATTGATTATGAATCTCTGAAAAATGCCACCAGTAGGAGGATTCCCTTGGCCGAGATTTTGTCCGATGATCGTGAATTGCTTTCTGACATACTCGGGAAAGGTTCCGAAGAGAATGCAAAAGACCTCGCCCAGGCACTCATTCTTAACCCTGGTTTCGAGGATTTAACTAAGCGGTCCTTACTTGCCCGATTCATCAAAAAGTTCCCCAAAATCCAATCCTTGCTCGATCGGGAACAACCTGGAGATTCTTCGAGTCCTGCGAGTGTTGCTACTGATGATACCTTGATTGTATCCAAGGCGAGTTATGATCGTAAGCTTGCTGATTTGGACCTTATCACCAAGGAGAAAATACCGGCCAACTCCCAAGCGATCGAGGCGGCCAGAGAACTGGGTGATCTCAAGGAGAATGCGGAGTATCAAATGGCTAAGGATGACCAAAAGGTATTACTTGCACGTCAGGCGGAACTTCAGAGTGATTTAATGCGAGCTAAAGCCACTGATTTTACCGAAGCACCTGCTGATTTTGTGGGCATCGGTTCGATTGTCGACCTCCAGGATTTAGTCACTGGGGAAAAGATCAAGTATACAATTCTGGGGGCTTGGGATAGTGATCCAGAAAACAACATTCTTTCTTACCTCACCCCGCTTGGCCAAAGTATACTTGGCAAAAAAGTCGGAGAAAAAGTTCAAATTGATATCGAAGGAAACGAGCAGTCTTTAGTGATCGAAGGTTTGAGCCGTTGGGTCGACCAATAATAAATTGGATAAACCGGGCTTGATGCCGGTTTGTTGTAGATTAGATCGGGAATTACATTCCCCGATAATACCTTCCCACATTAAGGTTGCCAAAGGGGATGTACTGAGGGACTTTACAGCTCTCCTTCTATGAAAATTACTGAGGTTTTACAGCTTCTCTCCGATTCTACCCGTTTAAGAATGTTGCGCCTCCTTGGGCAAGAGGAACTTTCCGTCGCAGAGTTGCAGGAAATTCTTGAGATGGGACAGTCCAGGATTTCATCTCATCTTGGGTTGCTCCGAAGAAATCAGTTGGTGGTGGACCGCAAAGATGGAAAGCGCACCTACTACAAACTCAGTATCGATTCTTCTTCGACGCATGAGTTTATTCGCCTTGCTCTATCCGAGGATTCGGAGGAAGAGTTTTGGGAAGGTGATCAGTCTGCCCTGTCCCGAATTGTGGACCGGAGAAGACTCGAGTCGCAAAGATACTTTGATGAGGTCGCAGAGAGATTAGGCAAAAATTATGTTCCGGGAAGAACCTGGGAAGCCATTGGCCACTTTCTTTTTCGATTGGTTCCTCCAATCACTATTGTGGATTTAGGTGCTGGAGATGGTATGATTTCGCAACTTCTCGCCGATCGTGCCAAAAAAGTAATTTGTGTGGACAGTTCAAAAAGTATGGTTCGTCTAGGCACAGACCTTGCCAAAAGAAAAGGCTTGGGCAACTTAGAGTATAAACTTGGAGACTTGGAAAAAATCCCACTGGACGACAACAGTGTCGATCTTGCTTTGATGAGCCAATCACTTCATCATGCACTTCGTCCAGAATCTGCGCTTCAGGAAGCTCATAGAGTACTAAAGCCTAGAGGTCAATTAATGGTGATTGATCTCAAAAAACACCATTTTGAGAAAGCCCGTGAGTTATACGGCGACCATTGGCTTGGCTTTGGTGAAAACGAACTTTATCGAATGCTGGTGGATTGTGGTTTTAGTGAGGCCAAGGTGGAAGTGGTGGCCAAGGAGAAAAAAAAGCCCTTTTTTGAAACTCTTTTGGCAACGGGAGAGAAAGCGTGACCATTTACTTGGCTTGCTTCCCCTTGGTTATTTCATCGAGCAGTCGATTTACTTGATCCAGTTCTACCGCTGGTTTTTCACATGCATACTCACGGCATAAGTACAGGGTGGGTTGAATGGTTGTTGAAAATTTCTCAAGGTGAGGAAAGTTTCGAATCAACTCTAGATGGTTCTTTGTGGGTTGAGGTAAATGGATTACTGATTTGAACGGAAGAAAGCGGGCATGGATCGCTTGAAGGAATGCCGTAGTAAGCGGATTCTGCAAGTCCCCACCCACCACAATCTCTTGGGGAGGTTGAAGGGTGTAGGCCAAGGCATGTAAAAAGTTTTCGGCTCCGGATGGGTTGGATTTTAAAAACCCTGAAAATGCAGAGAATGAACGGTTCAAGCAGTCGAGGTATTTCTGATTTTGGCTGATTTGCCCAATTCGGGCTAGGTTCATGGCCATGATCGAGTTTCCTGAGGGAATGGCCCCATCATAAATCTCTTTGGGCCGAGTAAGCAGCTCTTCACTATCAGTAGCCGTAAGGTAGAACCCTCCTTCTTCTTTATCCTCAAAAAAATCGATCGTGAGATCGACTATTTCAATTGCCAGAATAAGGTATTTAAAGTCTTGCCCTGCTTCATAAAGATCAAGAAGTCCTTGTGCCAAAAAAGCATAATCATCTAAGTGAGCAGCAAGTCCTGCTTTTCCATTTCGCCAGCGTTTGAATAGTCTGCCATCGGGTTGGCGAAGTTCGTTCAAACAAAAGTCGGCGGCTTGCTTGGCCCGCTCTATGTACTTGGGGGAATTGAATGCCTGTCCTGCCCGTGCGAATGCAGAAATCATGAGTCCGTTCCAGTCCGTTAGTACCTTGTCATCTCTTTGTGGGTGAACCCTTTTTTCCCTCGCTTTAAAGAGATCCTGCCGAACCTTTTCCAGTCTTGTGCGTAGTTTTTTTAAGTCATACTCATTTTCCTGAGCATATTCTTCAATGGATTGTTTAAGGTGGAGAATATTGGACCCCGTTTTCTGGCGTGTCGCCTCGTCTAAATAGTTTCCCTGATTCTCAATTTGATATAAGTGAGTGAAAAGTTCGGCATCCTTTTGCCCGAGAATGTTTTGTATCTCATGGTTTTGCCAGAGATAAAATTTTCCCTCCTCGCCCTCACTATCCGCATCCTCTGCAGAATAAAAGCCTCCGCTTGGAGAGGAAAGTTCTCTTTCCACATAAGATAAGGTATCGGTACATGAATTCTTGAAGAAGGAGTCACCAGTGATTAGGTAGGTCTCAATCGATGCAATCGCAAACAATGCCTGGTCATAGAGCATTTTTTCGAAATGAGGAACCAGCCATTCTTGATCCGTCGAGTATCGATGAATGCCCCAACCGATTTGATCATAAGTTCCGCTTAAACGGATTTGTTTTATGGTGTGAGTGACCATCTCTAAAGCCAATGCATTACCAGTCCTTTGGTGGTATCGTAACAAAAAGGATAGGGCATGTGGGGTGGGGAATTTTGGGGCGATTCCAAATCCTCCATAAACAGGGTCGTAAGCGTTGGATAAGGATTCAAAGCAACGATCTAAATAGGTTCCATTTAAATCCCCCCCTCCTTGGTTTTTCCTCGCTTTAGAAAGGTTGGCAATGATTGCCTGTCCCATCTCAAAGACTTTTCCCTTTTCTTCATGCCAAACTTTGGAAAAGTGAGGCAGTAGATCGAGCATTGATGTCTTGGGGAAATAGGTACCTGCAAAAAAGGGGATTTTATGAGGAGTCATAATCACGGTAATGGGCCAACCTCCACGCCCGGTCATCATTTGAGTGACTGACATGTACACATGATCAAGATCAGGGCGCTCCTCGCGGTCGACTTTAATACATATGTAGTGACGGTTCAGTAGGTTGGCCACATCTTGGTCTTCAAAGGACTCTCTTTCCATGACATGACACCAATGGCAGGTGGTGTACCCGATGGATAAAAAAATTGGTTTATCTTGGGATTCTGCCAGTTCAAGTGCCTTCTCACCCCAAGGGTACCAATCGATTGGGTTTCGTGCGTGCTGAAGCAAATACGGGCTGCTTTCGAATATCAATCGATTAAATTCATGGCCTCCATCTTTAGGAAGTTCGCCAATGACATCTGGACTGGGCAAATCGGATCGCATTGTGGAGAGATCGGGTGGTTGACCTAATGGAAGGTTTTTTTCTTTGGATCATGCCGGTCTACAGACAGGACAAAATAATCCGAAAAGCAGGATTTTTAAGGGAATAAATGGCTTTTCTCTCGATACTTGACTGGATGATCTAAGCAACAGATATAAGTTGCTTCAAAGAATCCACTCTTTGTTGAATCTCAGATGCTCCAGCCGATTCCAACCGATCGCACCCGAAAGCTTCTACGGTTAAACTTGCCGTACAGGTAGCATAGAGCATGGCTTCTTTTATTGCAGCGAACCCAGTTTGCTTTCGGGAGGCCAGTCGCCCAATAAGAGCTCCGGCAAATGAATCCCCGGCACCGGTGGGGTCATGTAGTTGGGTGACTGGGTAGGCGGGTAGGGCAAAATTTCCATCCTGGTGGAATAATACCGCCCCATGTTCACCTTTTTTGATGATGACACTTTGGGGGCCCATTTGACGAAGTTTATCCCCGGCTAAAATAATATTGGACTCGCCGGTCAATTCCTCTGCCTCGGAATCGTTGATTACAAAAAGACTCACTTTTTGAATCAGTGCAAGCAATGCCTCCCGTTCGGTCTCAATCCATAGATCGATTGTATCCGCCAAAACAAACCGCTCGCTTGAAAGCTGGTCCAGTACATGCATCTGCAGAGAAGGATGTATGTTGCCGAGCAGGACAAATTCAGAATTGAGGTAGGATTCGGGCAAGTCCGGACGAAAACTTTCGAAGACATTAAGGCGGATATCCAGAGTATCCCTCCGGTTAAAGTTTTCGTGATATTTTCCTTTCCAAAAAAAGGTGGGGCCGGAATCATCACGCTGCACACCTTCCAGATCGATGCTCCGGGCACGAAGACGATCCAAGTCTGATTCGCCAAAGTCATTGCCCACCACCCCAACCATCCGTACTTGGGTGAAATAACTGGCGGCAAACGAGCAGTATGATGCGGCACCTCCAAGGATTCTTTCCTGTTCGGCATGGGGTGTGATGACATTGTCGAAGGCAACCGAACCAACAACCAACAGGGGAGATGGTTCGGGCGAATCAGATGATATTAAATCGGACATAAAGCAAATGGGTAACTTTAAGAATGAGAGAAGGCAAGGGGGAAGGGGTCGGTTACGACCTTGTTTGAACTTCAATGATGGGGAAACTGCTTGCTAGGACTACTTGGTCATCAATTTCAATGAGGATGGAATAATTTCCAGGAGCATCAAATTTCAACCGGTGAATATCGTTGATCAGATTAATTCGATGCTGAGGTCCAGGGGATTCAAACTCACGATCAATGATGGTTCTTGGTTCTTCCTCCGCCATAGGCAATCCTATGGTCATTTTTAATTGGTGCTTACCCATTGTAAGATCTGAAAAGGATAGAAACCAAACCATTCTCGGATGAGTAACCGGAAATTCCTTTGCCCGCAGGCTTGAGAAAATTCCAAGAAGAGTATGTTTACCAGTTGCTGGATCGACATAGACACTGTCACAGGTAATCCAGGCGAGGACTTGGGGCTTTGTGGACATAATTTGATTTGAGGCAGCTTATCTCTCTAGGTGCCTGATGTGGTAAGCCCACTACGGATGAGCAGGGCATTGGGATCTGGGTCCCGGCCCATGAAGTTGTGAAAAAGTTCGTCGGGGGGGCATGAGTTTCCTTGACTCAATATGCACTCCCGAAAGGAACGACCCGTGTCAGGGTTCAGGATTCCTTCTTTTTGGAAGCGGGTGAATGCATCCGCATCTAACACTTCAGCCCATTTGTAGGAGTAATATGCGGTCGCATAACCTACCGGGTTGCCGAAAAGATGGCTAAAGCGCATGGCAATGGTGCGGGGTTGTGTTTTGCGCTTAGGAAAATAATCGATCAGGGATTCTTGAAGACTTTTTTCCAGATCATCGGGTAAGTTTTGTGCAAGAGACCGATGCATGAATAGATCGAGCTTGGAAAAAGCGAGCTGCCTCATCATGGCGTTTCCAGCCATGAAATTTTTGGCTCGGATCATCTTATTGAAAAGCTCCTCCGGTATGCACTCACCCGTTTCATGATGTTTGGCAAATAGGTTTAAACTTTGTCTTTCCCAACACCAATTTTCCATGATTTGGGAGGGGAGTTCGACAAAGTCCCAAGCTACATTTACTCCGTTTAAACTGCGATGAGGTACCTCGCCACAAAGGTGGTGCAAGAGGTGACCGAACTCGTGAAAGACCGTTTCGACCTCATAATGAGTTAGGAGAGCAGGTTTGCTCGAGGTTGGTGCGGTAAGGTTTCCACAAATCAGACCGAGATGAGGAGAGAGAGTTCCGTTTTCTGTGGGCTCACCTGTTTTCAGGTAGTTCATCCATGCACCGGCTCGTTTGCTGGATCGAGGGTGCCAATCTGCATAAAAAGAGCCCAGCAACCTGTCCTCATTCGCATCGTAAAGATCATAAAACCTCACATCAGGGTGCCAAACCTCCACGGCTGGGTCTGTTGGGTTTGTTTGATGGCAAGCTTTGCCTTGATGAACGGTACTTCTCTCAATGATCTTGAGAGCAAAAACCTCGGTTACTAGGGAAAACATACCTTCGAGAACCGAATGGATCGGGAAATAGGGACGAAGATCTTCCTCATCAAAGTCATAGCGTTCCTTCTTTAGTTTTTCCGACCAATACCCAACTTCCCAGGGCTCTAAAAGGCCTTCTTTCTGTCCGGTTTTTTCAGCTTTAAATGATTCGAGATCTTTATTTTCTTTTTCGAAAAAAGGCAGAGTTTTTTGATGCAAATCTGAAACGAAACGATCGGCGTTTTTTCCAGATTTTGCCATTCTTCGGGAAAGAGCCACTTCAGAAAAATCTTCTTTACCCAAGAGATTCGCCTTTTCTTGTCGAAGGGTGAGGATCCGGGCGACAATTTCTTGGTTGTTGTAAGGATCCTCGCATCCCAGGGAATCGCTGGCTTGCCAGATTTTCTGACGCAGGGAGTCGTCATTTAAATACTGTAATGCGGGAACCAAAGAGGGTGCGTGGAGCGTGAATACCCAGGCCTTGGACCCTTCCTCTTGACCAAGTTTTTCAATGGCCGCAATACGGGCGGCCTCTTTCGAGGATTCGGGCAAGCCATCTAGTTTTTCCTCATCTCTAATCTCAAGGGACCAGTCATTCGTGGCATCAAGCACACGTTCCGAGAACTGCTGGGTCACTTGGGCCAGTTCAGATGATATTTTTTCCAGCATCTCCTTCTTCTCTTGAGTTAAATCAGCCCCTGCTTCCCTGAAGTCTGCCAGCGTCTCTTCAAGGAGCCTCTGATCAACCGACGACAGGTTTTTTGCCTCTTCAGTTCCAGAATAGGCAAGGATCACTTTCCAAAGTTGCGAATCCAAAAGTATTTTCGCCCCGAAGGCAGAAACTTTTGGCAACATCTCATTATGGGCTTTTCGCAGATCTTCGGTATTACAAACCGAGTCGAGGTGAGAAACCAGCCCCCAAGCATAATCGAGGTCAGTGGTCGCCTTTTCGAGTGCTTGAATCGTGTTGAGGAAAGTCAATTTATCCAGGTGTAGGGATCGGATTGCCTGTAAATTTTTTTCGGAATGCTCCAATGCAAGAGTGATTTCGGATTGGATCCTATCAGCAGAGAGTTCGGACCAGCTGGGGTGACCGATTCGATTGAGAAAAGGATAATTAGACATGTTCATTTTTTGGATTTAAATAGGTTTTCACAAACTAAAGAAGCCAGAAAGTATAGCAATCCAAACACGAAAAGCTCTCTTTTATCAAAGCCGGCTTCGATTTAAAATCACTTCCTATTGGATCAGATCTGCTTGCTGTGGGGTTATGATTTGAATATGGATGAACCAATTAAGCTAACCATACTATGAAAGAACAAGTTTTTACCCTATCTGCTGCTAAGAGTTCTGCCAGTGACCGTGCGGCCTTTATTCGCAGAACTTACGCCCATCTTGCCATGGCAATCCTCGCTTTTATCGGATTGGAGTATTATTTAGTCAATGCTCCGTTCGCAGCCAAGTTAGCAATGAGTATGACCAGTGGTTTTAGCTGGTTCATTGTACTCGGCTTATTTATGGGGGTAGGGTACATAGCCGACAAATTGGCCAGATCAGAAACTTCAGAACAAATGCAATACTTGGGTTTGGGGATGTTTGTAGTCGCGGAAGCGATCATCTTTCTCCCTCTCCTCTTTGTTGCGACTATGTTCGGTGGGTCTGGTTTGATTCCGACTGCTGGCTTAATGACTCTCTTATTAGTTCTCGGAATCACGGCGACTGTTTTCATCACCCGTAAAGATTTTTCCTTCCTCAAGGGCATTCTCTCAATTGGGGGTTTTGTGGCCCTCGGCTTTATCCTTTGCAGTATGATATTTGGATTCTCTCTCGGTTTGGTTTTTGCCTGCGTAATGGTCTTATTTGCTGCGGGTTCTGTCCTGTTTACTACCTCGAATATTTTGCATCATTACTCTCCGAATCAGCATGTAGCTGCCTCTCTTGCTCTATTTTCGTCGGTTGCCCTAATGTTTTTTTACATTCTTCAAGTATTGATGAGTCTTTCTAGTGGTGGAGATGATTGATCCTTCGAATCCGATCCTCATTGCCCGAGTTTAAAAATGTTTAGAGGGCAGAAAAGGTCTAACTCGGTCTGAAACCCCTGTGACCGATATTCTAACTTGAATATCCTCTTTAATGACTTCCAATTGACTATTCGGAGAGAGTCCAAATTGAGATCTTGGAAGGGAGAGTAGACCATCCAATCGCAGTAAATCTCCTTTTTTACCTTCGTACTTTCTCCGTTTGTCTCGATAATAATGAAAGGATAAAGGGAGAGTCACTTCCTTAAGAATCCCTTTGATCTGGAGGGTTCCGTTACCAATGGCTCTAAGTTCACGATCGTGCCAAGAGCACTCGGACAGTGAATTCAGTTGAAATATGATTTCCGGATGTTTTGAAGAATCCAACCAGTCTGATGAGTGGGTGTCGTAAGCTACTCGGGCGTGTCCAAATCTTAAAGATCGCGAACTTAAAATTATTTTACCTTTTGTGACCTGTGGATTTTCTGGATCGAAATTTAAATTGCCGGAAATTTTTGCGAAAGTACCCCGGAGGTTTCCCCGTCCAAATCCAGTAGTTAAATTTACCTCGATTCGGCAGAGTGATGAGAGCGGGCTAAAGTCGAATTCCATCGCCTGGACATAGTTTGTAAGGCTTGAAACCAAAACCATTCCAGCGGTAAACCACTTACAAATCCTCATTTATCCAACCTATTCTTGATTGATTCTTAAGTCGAACGCTTAAATTGATTATTTTGGAATGCTCTTTGAACAACTGCAGTCGTAATGAGTTGCTGATAAATGATAATTAATTATCAATAAAAGAATGTTTAAAATTTTAAAAATCGGGGGGGTATGGAGCTTGGTTTTATCTAGCTTGAGCGGAAAAGGGGATCTCGAGCCAATGGTGGTTAACGCACTCCGCTTGCAAACTGAATCCAAAAACCTACCCGCACAGGTGGAAACAATCGATCAATCTGCTATAAAAAAATCGGGATCTTTGGACTTAGTGGAGTTGTTGCGAAGAAAGGCGAACTTACAGGTTCGGTCTACTTCAGCGAATTCGGCAAGATCCACCGTTTCCATGGGTGGTTTTGGCGAGAATGGGCAACTTCGAACCTTAATTTTATTGGACGGGCATCGATTGAATGCGATCGATATGTCAGCAATTGATTGGTATTCGATACCTATTGGACTTGTGGAGTCAATCGAAGTGATTCGAGGGGCTCATTCAGGTACTTATGGTAACCATGCGGTAGGAGGAGTCATCAAAATTAATACCAAGTTGCCCAGCAGCGAACCACGGGGTGCTTTAGAAATAAGCGGAGGTAGTTTCCACTCTTCAAATGTTAGGAGTACTTATTCCCAAATGGTTGGGAATATCGGACTTACGGTTTTTGGAGAGCGTGCAGAATCAGACGGTTATCGGGTTAATGGCGACCATCAGACCAATGCAGGAGGACTGAGAATGGACTGGGGGGGTGAATCGGATTGGGGTGGTTACTTATCCTGGAGTTTGTCCGATAGTGAGTTTGGTTTGCCTGGGTCTTTAAATTCTTCGCAATTACTAATCAATAGGCGACAGGCTGGTGATCCGAACAATAGGGTGGAGGAAAGGTCTTCTCTTGGCCGAGCGGGATTGAGTTATGAACTGAATGATGAATGGAAATTTGAGAACAGGCTTGGCTACCAGACTCGTAAAGTAATCGAAAATACTCCTGACTGGTCATGGTCTTCATTCACGGTCAAAGATTACCAAAGCTTTGCCTGCAACCCATCCATGCATTATCATTACAATGGCTTTGACTGGATGTTTGGCTTTGACCTGTCAGAAGACAAAAGGACGGGTTCGGATTATTCAGAATTTGAAAAGTCGGCTTCAGCTCTTTTAGGATCCGCCTTAATACCGATCGCTGATGAATTAAGTTTAAATGGAAACTTTAGGTTGGAGCGGGCAAAGTTTTCAGGTGATTTTGATAAAAATAAAAACGAGTGGGCCGCCGGAATTGGTTTAATCCGTGATTTCGGAAGTGAGGATCGAGTTTACAGCACGCTGCGCCGCTTTTATCGGTACCCGGTAACAGATGAATATTACAGTGTGTGGACTGGTCTGAATCCCGATTTAGAACCAGAAAGTGGGTATGAAGTTGAAATTGGAGCAGAATGGACATGGGAAACCGTTCTTCTAAGTGGTCGAGTTTTTCAACAATGGATGGAAGGAGAAATCTATTTCAATGGTTTCCAAAATGCTAATTTATCGGAGACCAGACGATTGGGTTTTGATCTTTCCATTGATTGGCAGATGACTGACAAGATCCTTTCAGGACTGAGCTATGAGTATGTTAGGGCTACATTAGAAAAAGGGGTTTATTCCGGTTCTAAAGTACCCTTAGTTCCCGAAGGTCTACTGAGGCTTTTTGTGGAATTTCGACCTTTTGATTCTTTATTCATCGAGGCGGGAGGATCTTATGTGGGACATAGTTTCTATGGAAGTGACTTTCATAATTCGGGAAGTAAGGTTGAAGATTTTTGGTTACACGATTTAACCGTTAATTATCAACACTCGGAAAGGGTTTCTCTTTTTGGCAGATTGGAAAACTTCATGGACGAAGAATATCTATCTTCTTCTTTTGCACCCGGGAACGGATATCCAGGGGAGGGGAGGAAAGCGGTGGTCGGCCTGAGCTATTCCTTCTGAACGAATCGATCAGTTGCAGTCTGGGCAAATTCCGTAAAGCATCACTTCGAAACCTTGTACCCGGAAACCATCAGGGGCTCTTGCAGGCGGGAAATCCTCCGTGGTGTCTTTGAGGGCAAAAAGTTTTTCACAAGATCGGCAGGAAAAATGGACTTTATCCTGTCCGTCGGCCCATTCGTATCGGGGGGGTTGGCCAGGGTAGTCCACTCCGACAACTTGCTGCTCTTTAACGAGTTTTCGGATGTGGCGGTAGGTAGTGGCAATGCCAAGTCGAGAAATCTGCGTGGAGGCAAGTTCGTGGATTTCCATGGGGGTAAGGGGCCGACCGGCCGATTGCATCACCTGTTCAACCATATCACCCTGCTTGGTTCTTCGACTCATTCGAAAAAATCTTAATTCTTTTTGGGCTTATTTATCTTTGCCTTGGTTTCTTTTTTTAGTGCCTGAACCTCTTTCTTTATTTCGGAGTAAGCCGCTTTTTCCATTCGGTCTATAAAAAGGATACCGTTGAGGTGGTCCACCTCATGAAGAATACAACGAGCAAGCAAGCCATCACACTCCAGGGTATGTTCCGCTCCTTGCAAATCTTGATAGCTGGCTAAGATTCGCTCGGGGCGGGCAACTTCTGCATTAATTCCCGGAAATGATAGGCAACCCTCCTCGTAATAATATTCATCTCCAGGAAGGGATTGAACCCTAGGGTTGGCCATCGATATTGGCATCACCAGTGAGGGGGACACTGGTTTTCCATCAAGAATGCAAAGCATGGGATATTCGGGGTGATCTGGCACATCCATAACGCAAAACTGAGAAGCAAGTCCGATTTGCTGGGCAGCCAAACCAATTCCATCGTTCTGCCGCATCGTATCAAGCATATCCTTAGATAGCTGGGCCAATGGCTCATCGAATTGATCTACTTTAGTCCCAGTTTGTTTAAGTACTGGATCCCCATAATACCGAATTGTTAAACTCATACCTGTAAAAGAATCGACTAAAGTGTTCAAAATTCAAATTGCAATTGCATTGATTCCCTGAATGCGAAATAAGGGAACCTTTATTATATATGGGTAATAAATTTAGAATTGGCGGCATCTATTTCCTTCCATTGGCCATTATATTTGGAATCCTTGGGCTGGGATCCCCCGTTTTCTTCGCTACGGTTGCGGAACGTTCCCTTGCTGATATCGGAGAAGGCACCAAGTCCGTGGATGAGGAGATGCTCCGGCAATTGCGTCAAAATAATGTGGGTCCCGCAGAAATGCTTCTTCCCCTTTCCTCGGTTAGCAAGCGTCAGGAGTTTGCGTTGGCGATTGAAGCCAAAAAGAGAGCCCATCCGGAACTCTCGATTTCCGGAGGTGGAAGCATTTTCGACATGCTTACCTTTAGCGAGTATTTTGGCGGGTTGGACAAGTTTAACCTAGACCGTGGAAGATTTCAGGCCTTTTTTGTTTATAATCGAGCCACATCCCGTGGTGATCTTTGGGACCGTCTTCGGGATAAAAGTTCGAATGACAATGTTCAGGCATTATTACGCTCCATACCCGTCGATGGACGACCAGGCTTTTTCTGGACCGAATTAATGAACGAACCTCTCATTTTCGCTTTCCCCGGAGTCAAAGTGGCCAAATTAACCGACTATCCTTATTTTTTAGGTCGGAATGTTTTGCTTTCTGTCGGCTTACGGGGGCCCGAAGCTTTTGACGGGAATGTCAGCGAAGCCCAAGTGCGAGATATTTGTCTTGCCGAAGCTAGGGTCCGGTTAGCTGAGTTTTCTGGAAGTGCCGAACATTTTAATGTTCGAAAAACCGGTACGGAGACGGTCATATCCAAGGTTGATACAAACTTGTCTCTCCCCGCAGACATGGACTACCCAGACTTAGCGGATCGCTCAGTGATGCTAAAACTGGGGCGCACCAATGATGGGGGCTATGCGGTAATCATAGGTGGTATCATTAATG
>Ga0181569_10002466_pt1 | contig 14618 bp, 7 predicted proteins | sample 101ome_19_FD_132452 | JGI IMG/M metagenome (GOLD analysis project Ga0181569, IMG submission 132452) | Coastal salt marsh microbial communities from the Groves Creek Marsh, Skidaway Island, Georgia - 101405AT metaG (megahit assembly) | ecosystem: Environmental > Aquatic > Marine > Intertidal zone...
AAAAGCCGGGGCAATCGCGCGCGACATGTTGCGGCAGGCTGCTGCCAACAGATGGAATGTGCCGCTTGAAGACTGCATAGCTCGCAATGGCGCCATCGTGGCGGGCGACCGTACGGCGAGTTATGGCGATCTGTCTTTAGGGGCTTCCATGTTGCCGGCCCCCGCGACGGCAGCGATCAAAACGAAGGCTGAATGGCGCTTGCTGGGCAAACCCACCAAGCGGCTGGATGCGCGCGACAAGTCGACAGGCCAGGCCCGGTTCGGTGTTGATGTTGTGCTGGAAGACATGCTGGTCGGCACCATACAGCAGTGCCCGCAATGGGGCGGGAAGCTGAAAACTGTTGATGCAGCCCCCGCCTTGACCGTCAAAGGCGTAGAGCATGTCGTCACAACCGATGCCGCTGTCATGGTGCTGGGGAGCGGCTATTGGCCTGCTAGCAAGGGATTGGCGGCGTTGACGCCGGAATGGGACTCTTCGTCCGCGAAGGCAGAGGATTCGAACGTGGTTGCTAATGGGCTAGCCAAAGCCCTTAGAGGCAAGACGGCAAAAATTGTCGACCAGGGCAATATTGCCCAAGCCAGTAAGTTTGTCTCTAAATCCATCACGACGACCTATGAAGTGCCATACCTCCACCAGGCCACCATGGAGCCCATGAATGCCACCGCCTGGGTGCGGGATGCCAAGATCGACGTATGGGCACCCGTGCAGAGCGCGGGGCGCGAGCGCTTGCGGATTGCGCAGGAATTTGGTGTTGCAGAAGACGATGTTACGGTCCATGTGACCTTCCTCGGCGGCGGTTTCGGGCGGCGCAGTTCAATGGATTTCATTCGTCCGGCCATTATCGCCTCGCAGGAGGCCAGGCGCCCCGTGAAGATGTTGTGGTCTCGCGAAGAGGATATGAGCCACGGCCTCATGCGACCCATTGCCAAGGGGCGCTTTGCCGCGGGACTGAACGTACCGGGCATGCCGGTTACTTGGGATGCAACGCTTGCTGTTCCCTCAATCTCGAAGCAGCAGGCGCCACATCGCGTGACAGGCCAGGTTGACCCTGTTTCAGTCTATGGGGCCGACAACTTGCCCTATGCCATTCCGCACCAGCGGTTGCGCTATGCCATGCCGGACTTCGGCGCGCCGTTGGGGTTTTGGCGCTCGGTGCCGCATTCCTACACGGCCTTCTTTGTTGAGAGTTTTCTCGATGAAATTGCCCAGGAAAGTGGCACGGATCCATTCGTTTTGCGTGAACGATTGCTCGTCGGCCAAGGCCGCGAACTGGCGCTGCTGGCCAAATTGAAGCAGGCGTCTGATTGGGCCGCCAAGCCAGAGAAGGGGCGCTTTCGCGGCATGGCCTTCCATGAATGCTTCGGGTCGCTGATCGGGCAGGTCGTGGAACTGTCGATGCAGGAGGATGATGATATCCGATTGGAACGGATAACCGCTGTTATTGACTGCGGCATGGCAATCAATCCTCTGACCATCCAGGCCCAGATCGAAGGCGGCATCATCTACGGCCTGACCGCCGCTATGTATGGCCGGATTGACGTGGCAGATGGCGCGGCCGTTCAGAAGAACTTCGACACCTATGAAATGGTACGCATGGGGCAGGTGCCGCCTGTCGATGTCCATATTCTTGAGGGTGGCCCTATCGGTGGCATAGGCGAGCCGGGTGTGCCGCCGATTGCACCTGCGTTAACCAATGCACTATTCGCGGCAACAGGCACGCGCTACCGTAAATTGCCGTTGATGGATGCTGGTCTGTCGCTTGCCGGGCGCCACTCGGATTGAGCTCTAAAGTTATAGGTGACTTTTGGACGTTGCCTTGTCGGGATGCACGTGGCACGATCAGCGCCACAATTTATATCGCTCCATGATCCGTGGCGGATGTTGGGGAAGAGACGGGGAAGTTCCTATGAAATACAATGCGTTGGCCAAATGGGCCGCGAGCATGTTTGTTGTTGTTGGTCTGGCCGCATGTAGCGCGGAGGAGCCAGAACAGGCGTCAGAGCCAACACCAGAACCTGTCACTGTGGGCGGTATGACCATTGACGACCCGGCTGTCTTGGCCGCTATGGCGGAACGACAGGCGCTAAAGGACCCGGAAGGCCCCGGCGCACAGGCCTATGAAGAGGTTTGTGCAGGGTGCCATGAGGGGCAGGTTCCCAAAGCCCCTCACACGTCGATGTTGGAGATCATGTCTCCGGATTCCATCTTCAAGGCACTGGACGAAGGTGTGATGCAGGCTGAGTCCGGCGACCTGTCCCGCGACCAGAAGCGCGCGGTTGCTGAATATCTTTCCGGCACAAGAATTGGCCAGCAGGTGGCGTACCCTGTAGTGATGTGTCAGGACGACGCGCTGGCCTTTGACTATGATGATACACCGCTGGTGCCCGCCTGGGGTATGACCCGCGGCAACACGCGTATGATGCCCGCCTCCAACATTAACCGCGACAATGTGGCCTCGTTGCAGCTGAAATGGGCCTTTGCCTACCCTGAAGCTGTCCGTGCCCGCTCACAGCCCATGGCGGCTGGTGGCGCCCTGTATGTCGGTAGCCACAATGGCGATGTCCTGGCCCTAGACGCAGATACGGGCTGTGTCCGCTGGCAATTCCAGGCATCTGCCGAGGTGCGAACCGGCGTAGTCATTGATGAATGGGAAGCAGGTGACACCGACGCACAACCGCTTGCCTATTTCGGTGATCTGCTGGGCAATGTTTATGCGATCAACGCTGTTACTGGCGAGCAGGTATGGCGCCACCGCCCGGACGATCATCCGAGCGCAACGATCACGGGGACACCGTCGCTCTTTGACGGCAAGCTCTATGTCACGGTATCTTCGCTCGAAGTAACGCCGGCCATGTACCCCACCTATGAATGTTGCACATTCCGCGGGTCTGCCGTGGCCTATGATGCGGCCAGCGGTGACGTTGTCTGGCAGACATTTACGATTGATGAAGAGCCACAACTTCTGGGTCAGAACCGGTCGGGAACAGACAATTATGGTCCCTCTGGTGCGCCGTCGTGGAACAGCCCTGCAATCGATACTGAGCGCAATCAGCTCTACTTCGGTACCGGCGAAAACTACTCGTCACCGGCGACCTTGACCAGTGACGCAATCTTCGCACTCGACCTCGATACGGGTGCCATAAATTGGTCGTTCCAGGCCACGCCGAATGATGCCTGGAACCAGGCCTGCGACATGCCGAATGACGATAATTGCCCCGCCGAAGACGGACCTGATTTCGACTTTGGTGCAGCCGTTGTCTATGCGGAAGACAGCAATGGCAAAGGCTATGTGTTGGGTGGCCAGAAGTCGGGTATGGTCCACGCGTTGGACCCCGATACGGGTGACATTCTGTGGCAGCAGAAAGTTGGCCGTGGGGGTATTCAGGGCGGTATTCACTTCGGCATGGGCGTGGAAGGCGACACAGTGTTTGTACCGGTCACTGACATGCCGGATGGTCGGGAATATCCGGAACCTAGACGACCCGGTCTATATGCATTGAATTTGATGACGGGTGAGTACATTTGGAAGGCGCCGGCAGACGATGTTTGCGAAGGGCGATTTGGATGCGCACCAGGCATTTCAGCCTCTGTCAGCGTGTCACCTGGTCTGGTCTACGCGGGTGCCATGGACGGCCGTATGCGGGTACATAATACCGAGACCGGTGAAATCCTGTGGGACTATGATTCAACGGTTCAGTACGCCACATTGTCGGGTGAGCCAGCGTCAGGCGGGTCCTTCGGCGGCGCTGTTGGCCCGCTGGTTAAAGGCAACCGGCTGTATATGAATTCCGGCTACGGCATCTACTTCCATATGCCTGGCAATGTGTTGCTGGCGTTCGAACTGCCTGAAGAACAAGCTGCGCACGATAGCGCCGAATAAGCCGAGCGCAGACAATGCCCGGTCCGTGGGATCAGCCCCCAGAAGAGGACGATAAAGACCGCCAAAACGGCGGTTCCCGGGCAGGTCGTGCTGTAGCCATTGGCCTTATATTGGTCGCTGGCCTGGTGGTCGGCCTTGTCGTCATGCGGGGCGAGGCTCTGGATGACGATAGCTGGGCCAGATTGATCTATCTTGGATTGTTGCTCAGCGTCATTGTTACGGGTCTGAGCGCCGGTTTTGTGCGGAATATGCGCCGGTCACTACGTGATATCGGCATATGGCTGGCGCTGGGTGGCGGGTTGCTGCTGGTGTATAGTTTTGCCGACGAATTCGGCATGGTTGCTGACCGTTTGAGCGGGCAGGTTGACCCGACAAGCCCGCGCCAGATGGCAGATGGTGGCGTTGCAATTACGGCAGATGAACGCGGCCATTTTGTTCTCCGGGCGCAGGTTGAAGGGGCCCCGGTCGTCTTCATGGTGGATACCGGCGCAAGCAATGTTGTGCTGTCTCATCAGGCGGCCAGGGCCATTGGCCTCGACCCGGATACTCTGGCCTATACGCAACTCACCAGCACGGCCAACGGCATGGGGCGTTCAGCGCCTGTGACGCTTTCATCTATCCAGGTGGGTGACATTACACTTCGGGACGTGCGGGGTTCTGTGAACATGGCAGACTTGGACCAGTCACTGCTGGGTATGAGTTTTCTGTCCCGCCTTTCCGGCTTTTCCATCGAGAGCGGCGAGCTGGTTCTCTATCGCTAAATCACCAGACTTTTGGGATCAGCGCCTTGCGTTCCCTGGGGTAATCCAGAAAGGTCTGTCTATACCACTGTTGATGGCTGCGTGCCCGTGGTGCCAGATTGGCAATTGTGAAGGCCAGAAAGCCAAATGCCGGTAGCGTCCAGGCCGCGATTGCGAAGCCCAGCCATTCGATAATTTCGCCGAAATAATTCGGGCTGGCGACGTGTCTGTGCAGGCCTTCCTGGGGGACAACATAGCTGCCGTCTGGTGGACGCTTGAGGTTCCTGAGAATGGCATCGGAGCGGAGGTTGATCCACGCCCCCAGGATGAACAGGCCCGCACCAATGATGAAGCGCGGGTCGACCAGCCAGCCAGCATCCAGATGGGTGCCCAGATGACCGATCGCCCAGCCGTTGAGGCTGCCATTCACGATGTTGAAAAGGATTGCCATCATGACGGTCAGGAACGGTTTTGTTTTGGTGCTCCCCCGCATTCTGAACGGGTAGATGAGGGACCTGTACACATAGTGAGACATAAACAGCGCAAACAGCGCCAGCCTGACTGGCTCATCCCAATAGTCACCCGAAAAGTAAAGCCAGGCGAAGCACAAGGGAGAGGGTAATTCCATTACCACCCAGCCAAGCCTGGCGGGAATGACAGGCCCCCAGCCTGGTCTGCTATGTCGGCCATAGGGTGCTGTTACGAAGAACAGGAGCGGGAAAATGACGGCCGCCCCGCCGAACAGGACGTAAAGGCCGATTGTGTAAAGCTCTGAATCCAAATTCTTTCCCTCCGCGCCTTACTTTAACGAATAGGCCGGGAAAGAGAAGGCGAGAGGTCAGGGTGTCAGATAGGCATCCAGCACATCGTGGAAATGTCGAATGCGGGCCTCCTGTGGCAGCAGGGCGGCGCCCTGCTGGAAACTGCGGGAATGCAGACCCCGCTGAACGCGTGGCAGATTGAAGCCATCCTGCTCAAGTAGTTGGCTCAGTGTCTGGTCTTCAGCCAGGTGAGCCGCCGGGTGTTGCAGAACGCTGATATGGGCTGTCATCTGATCCGGGTCTGTAGGATGTGGATGATGCGCAATGACCGTGGCGCTCTCTGCGCGCAACGTCAACGAGATGTTGGGGAAGATGAAGTAGTGATGGCTGTCGGTCAGCTGGTCATCACTTAACTCGTCATATGGTCCCTTCATGTCGCTTGCTTGCGCGCGCTTGTGTTGCTGGATGTCCCGCCGCAGTGTGGTCAGGCCACCTCCATAAGTTGATGGGTCCATGCCTGCCTGTAGCATCATGTCCTGCAGGGCACCGGGGATCATACTCTGGTCCTCAAGGTGCAGGCGTGGTGAAGGGGACCCCATAGGGGTGATGCAGCGACTGTGCTGACTGTAAAAGTCCAGCTGCGTATTGACGTCATCCATATACCACAGCATTTGCGGATGAACGCTGGTCGTGTGGTATGATTCATTGGCAGCATCAATGGCTGTTTTCCAGTTGCAGTCCCACTCCACCGTCGACGTACTGGTTAATTGCATTTCTGACAGGTGATAGGGGGCCAACAGCTCCGTCACCGTGCCTAGATAGTCTTCCAGAGGGTCGGGATCTGCATCCATGTTGAACCAGATAAAGCCGCCCCAGTTTCTGCATGCCAGTTCTACCAGGCCAAAGTCTTCGCAGGTTTGACCGTCTGCCAGTTGGTCTGCATCGGGAATGGTGCGCACGGTGCCGTCCAGGTGCCACTCCCAGTGATGGTAGGGGCACTTTATGGAGCGCATCTGGCCATTGCCGGCAAATTGCAGCTGGCTACCGCGATGCTGGCAGACATTAAAAAGGCGCGGATTGTATCGTCTCTGCCACGTACAAGCAGGACAGAGTCACGGCCTATATCCTTGCAAATATAGTCACCGGCTTTTTCCAGTTCGGAAGTACGACCACCCATCAGCCAGACACGAGGCCAGAGGCTCTCCCATTCTTCGTCAAGAAAGCGACGCGACGTAAAACGGTCGGCGGTAATGGTTGAGTGGGTGTAGCTGGCTAATTCCTCAACGGGCAGGTATTGCTCTTTATGTGCCCGTTCAAGATTCATCAAATTGTCTCCTGGTCCTCAGCCTGTCAGGGATATTGACGGGCCAGAGACCAGAAGACATTGATTGCAATCAAGCTGTTAAGCCAGACGGCTTTATGGGCATCATGTGCCCGTATAATTGGCTTTGCGGCGTTCGATGAAGGACTGCAAGCCCTCCTTGGCATCGTTCGAGTCACGAAGTGCGGCACTGTCCACAGGCAGGTCGGCAACGGATGCCTCAAAGCCGTCAATGGCAGCAGTGCGCCCTGTCTTGATCAAACCCTTAACGGCGAGCGGTGCCTGGTCAGCAACCTTGTGCGCAATAACGAGCGCGCGGTCGTACACAGCTTCAGGGTCAACGACTTCCTGCACAAAGCCCATGCGATAGGCGTCCTGAGCCGTCATTTCGTCGCCAGTCAGCAGATAGCGCATGGCATTGCCCCAGCCGGCCCGCTCGATCATCCGTTGGGTGCCGCCACATGTAGGAATGAGATTCCGCTTCACTTCCAGTTGGGCAATGCGGGCATCGGAACCGGCAATGATCATGTCAGCCGCCAGGGCAATCTCGAAGCCGATGGTGAAGGTGATGCCGCGCACGGCTGCGACGACCGGCTTGGTGCGCAGGGGGGCGTGCAGGTCGACCGGGTCGATCAGCTCCTTGGGGAACAGGTCGACGGCGCGGTCGAGATTCGCCAGGTCCAGCCCGGCGGTAAAATGGGCGCCCGTCGTATAAACCAGGGCGCAGCGCCACGGGCCATTCTCATATTCCGTGTAGGCCTGAGCCAGCTCGTTGAGCATCTTGTTGGTGAAGCCATTATACTTCTTGGGGCGATCGATGCCGATCAGCAGGACGTGGCCGTCTTCGCGGGTGAGGATGCGCCCGAGTTCATTGTCGTCGGTCATTACTCTTCACTCTCGGATACATTAAACTGGATCGGGAACTGCGCTTCAATGCGAACCTGAGTGTTGTTCTGTTCATCAACATAAAAGCGCAGGATCATGGCGCGCTGCTCACCGCAGCCGGCGACGAACCAGGTTTCATATTGCTGTTCTTCGTGTTGCTTCTCGTAGCCTTCGGGGATGTTGAGCGATGTGTTGTAAACCGTCTTGGTTTCGCAGTTCTCAATTTCTGCAGCTGCTTCCATGAGTGGGCGCAGGTCGCGCAGAAGGCTGAAACTGCGGGCTGAATGACCGGGGACCACACGCAGCACATTCAAGGTGCCATCGTCTTTCACCTCGAATAAAGCATTGTGTACGCGTATTTGGCCGCAGCCTTGCAAAATGAAGCGTTCCAGCCACTCTCCGGCGGTGGGGTACGGATCACCCTCATTCATTGTGACGGGCTGGGTCAGGCGTAATGCGCCGGGGCTGTACTGAACATCTTCATTGCATGTTACACCTATCGCCCGGTCTTCCATGGCAGCAACGCGAAAGAGATATTCAGCGTGTTGAGGACTCTGCAGGAACTGCCAAAAGGGGCTGTCCTCGGGGATGTCACCCGCCTGAGAATAGGTTGCAGCTTGGGCAGCGCCTGTCGAAAGCCAAATTGTGGCGAGCAGGGCAGGAAGCAGGGATCGGACGGTACGCAGTAATCTGTCGGTCATGGCTCACTCTAGCTATGTTGTGGAGGAAGAGACGTTGGGCTAGTGTTACCAACCCTGTCCCCTCAAAGAAGTAAGGTGATGCGCAGCCTAGTCAAACACGCGGCTACTGACAAGGCGGCTGCCGCGAAATAAAGGGTGTTGCCGTTGTGCAACAGGTGGCGCTTAACAAAGCAAGTTGCTTGCGATCATGCTGTGCAGCCCTAAAGCAAATGAGGCCCGGAAGCGCGCTGCTATGTGTAAATCCGGGCGGGAACGGCAGAATCCTTCGGCTCCAGTGTTTTGAGGCCCCAAATCTGTTTCAATTTTGGTCATTCGACAATTGATAAAAGTTCAAATAATTCAACGCCGTCGTCGCAAACTTTTTGTGCTTATGAAGGCAAAAATGCGTTGCATGCCACTCTCACATGTGTATCAATAAAGACAATTATAGAGGGATGTCGTGGGGGATGCGTTTGTCTCCCAGGGCAGCTATGTTTTACTAGGGAGGCTAAAGCCGATGTTTTCTTCCACCACTGAAAACAAAACCAACCTTATTCATGCAATGCTGGATGCTGCCAAAGTGGCCGCACTGGGTGTTGTGTTAACTTTTGCTGCGGTCACAGTGACGACGCAGGAAGCTGAAGCGCTCTGTGCGCCGGCTACGGGCACCGCTGACCCTGGCGCGGCGACCTGTACGGCAGGTGCCGGCGGTTATGACGCTGACGGTTTTGGCAACCAGGATATTGATGTGCGCGCCGATGGTGAAGCGTCGGATCCGATTGGTATCGATCTGACTGGTTCAAGCGGCAGTGTCGTTTTGGTGTTTGACATCATTAGCGACTTTGGCGGTACGGCTGCAGGTTCGATCGTCGGTACGGTTGGTGAAGGTGTGCTAGTGACCGGCGACAACAACTTCATCTCCAATGGCGACGCCACCAATAATGATGGTGGTGGTAGCATTGTTGGTGCGACTACTGGTGTCTCCATCGACGGTGAAGGCAACATTCTAACCAACATCAACAATGGTGGTGGTGGCACAGGCACGTCGGGCTTTATCTCTGGTGGCGGCGGTGCCGGCGATGACGGTGTTTCGGTACGTGGTGGTACCTATGGTTCTCCGAATATCGTTAATAACGGCGCAGTGGGCTCCGGTGCTTCTTACATTATCAGTGGCGGCACTGTTGGTGCGGCAGCGGGTGACTCAGGTATTGCGGCGGCTGGTGTTGTTACGATCAACAATGGCGACGGGACCAATGCAAGCTCCATTCAGGGTGGTGACGAAGGTATCGAATACGAATTTTTTGACATCCTGACGCTGAATAATGCAGCTAACTCAACGATTATTGGTGGTCTGGACGGCGTTTCGCTTGTTGACGGTGGATCAACGGCCAATATCGATAATGATGGCGCGATTACCGGTACGCTGGGTGATGGTATTCGGATGGGCGATGGCCTGTCTTTGCCGGATGACGATGTAACCGGGAATCTGTCAGGCAGTGGCTCCGTTACAGGTGGTGATGACGGTATCAGCATTGCAGACAGCGCCTCTACACTGACGGTTGATTCTGACGGTGCCGGTGGCACGCAGACCATTACGGGTACGGCTGGCGACGGTATCAATGTTTTAAGCGGCTCTGGTCAGATAATTACGATCAATGACGGCTCTGTCACTGGTGGTGACAAGGGTATTGACGCTGTTGCCCTCTCAGACGTGTCGATTACCGTGGGCGACGGCGATGACAATGCTGCTTCGGTGACGGGTACGAATGGTGATGGTATTGCTGTTGGTGGCGGTGCAATTATTGTTGTTGACTCAGATGGCTCCGTCTCTGGTGGGGCGAATGGTATTTATGCCGAGTCAGACGCTGACATTGATATCCTGGATGGTATCGTTGCCGGCGGCTCTGAGGGTATCTATGCGAACGGGTCTGCGGACATTCTGGTGACGGGCGCGAATGCCTCTGTCTCCGGTGGTTCCGGCACGGGTAACTCCGCCAATGATGATGATGGTATCGAGGCTGAGGGCGACAATCATACGATTGTTGTATCCGCTGGTGCGACTGTATATGGCGATGACGACGGCATCCGCGCTGACAGCGACGGTACGGTTACAGTGACGGGTGCGGGCACGACAGTAACGGGCGGCGACGCCAATGACGGTGATGATGGTGTTGATGTCGATGACGACAACACAGTGACAGTATCTGATGGTGCAGTGGTTACAGGTTACGACAATGGCGTTGAGATCGATAGCTCGAATAATGTCATCGTTACGGGTGCGGGTACGCAGGTAACAGGCGTGGCCGGCGACGGCATTGGTCAAGATGGTAGTTTGGCTGATGATAACGATATTGATGTAACGCTCGGCGCCGCTGTATCCGGCGGTGATGACGGTATCGACGTCAATAACAGCAATGAAGTTGAGGTTTCCGGCGGTTCAACTGTAACCGGTGGTGATGACGGTATCGACGTCAATAACAGCAATGAAGTTGAGGTTTCCGGCGGTTCAACTGTAACCGGTGGTGATGACGGTATTGACGTCCTCAACTCCAATACTGTTCTCGTAACCAATGCGGATACGTCTGTTACCGGTACGGCTGGTGACGGTATTGAAATGGGTAGCGCCAACGACCTGACGGTTTCTGATGGCGCTACGGTTACCGGTGATGACGACGGTATTTTCGTCTACGACTTCAACACCATTCTTGTTTCGGGCACGGGTACAACAGTAACCGGCACCAATGGTGATGGTATCGATGGTAATGACTTCAACGACATCCGCGTTCGTGACAATGCAGTTGTTAACGGCGACCCTGGTATCATTGTTGAGGATAACAACCTGGTTCTGGTTGATACGGGCGGTATTGTTAATGCCGTGAACGATGGCATCCTCGTTGATGACGACAACACCATTATTATTGGTGACACCCCGCTGCTGGACACGCCAGGCGTGTTCGGTGGCGATCCAGACGTTGAAGGTGACGGTACGGGTACCGTCAACGTTACGGGTACTGGTGATGGTATCGCGCTCAACAATGGCAATGGGGAGTCAAGCAATAATATCGTTTATGTAGGTGAGGGCGGTCTCGTTCGTACGGCTAGCAGCGGTGACGGTATTGTCGTTGGTAGCTCGGGTTTCAATAACTCTGACAATGTGATTAGGATCGAAGGCGCGATCAATGCCGGTGACGTGGATAACGACGGCGCGGATGATTCCGGTGCCGACTGGGACGCTGAAGCCGATGGCGTTGTGCTAAATGTTCAGTCTTCGTCTGCCGAAGACAACACAGTGACCGTTCTTGACGGCGGTGTGATCCAGGCCGGTGGTACGGGTATCGCGATCCTGGGTGATGACGACTATGACCCGTTCAGCTCTGATGACTCTCTGGGTAACAATGTTGATATTCAGTCCGGTGGTATTGTCCGCGCTGGTTTGGGTCAGGGCTCCGACGATCATGGTATCCTCGTTGAAAACCCTGAAAGCGACATCAATGTTGATGGGCTGATTGACACATCATCTAATGCTGACGCTGATGGTATTCACTTCTCTGTTATTCACTCCGACACGATGGACGGTGACAGCTTCTGCGCCTTCCCTGCACCTTGTATACAGCCTGGTCTTGCGCCAGGTGGTGAACTGCTGGGCGGCTCTATTGAGCCCTCTTACTCCGGTACAGGTGAGATCCTTGCAGGTCGTGACGGTATTCACTACGACGATGTGACGGCTACGGGTGACACGGTTCTCGTCTTCCCGGTTGTGCCCATTCTTGGTCCTGTTGACTTCGGTCCGTTCCAGGAACTGGTTGTAAATGATCTGAACATCGAGGCTGGTCGTGACGGTATCCACTTCAACGATGGCTTTATTGTAGCTAACGGCCTGAACAGTGGTTCTGAAATTTCAGCCGCCGACGATGCATTGCATGGTGGGTCCAACAACTTCATCTTCAACTCCGGTTTGCTTGAAGTTGGTGGTCTTGATCCCGCAGACGGCGGCGCGACTTTTATTAGTGACTCAGGCGTAGATGCGCACGGCGTCGAACTCAGCGGTGGCAACAACTATGTGCTGAACTTCAACGAAATTAACTCGCTCGACGCTACGGCGGGTGATGGTATCCACATCGCTGGTGATACCTCTACGGTCATCAACTATGGCGGTATCTTTGCTGGTGATGACGGTATCCACGTCGGTGACGGCACGGCTATCGGTTACCTCGGTAACGATGATGATCCACTATTCTTTGATGCGGAATCCATCATGGCCCTGCTGCCGCCACTTCCGAACCCGGATGGGGACAACACTGTCATCAACGAAGAGCTGATTGTTGCTGGTGACAGTGGTATCGTTGCAGGCGATTTCTCCATCATCATCAATAACGACTTCATTGATGCAGATGTTGATAACATTGCAGCTGTTGATGCTGACGTGAATGGCTTCAACGCTGCAGATGGCGCAACAGCTGGTATCGTCGTTGAAGACTTCAACACTGTTGAAAACAATGGCGAAATCGATGGTGGTGATAATGCCGATGGTATTTATGCCGAAGACGATAATGGTGGTGGTTGGGGTTCAATCACCAATAACGGCATTATCGATGTAGGTCAGTCTGGCATTTCCGTAGATAGCGATAACGACGTAACCAATAATGGCGAGATTACCGGTGACGTTAACGGTATTCTGCTGCGTGGCGACGACAATGACGTCGAAAGCACATCAGGTTCTACCATCACTGGTGGTGGTGACGGCTTCGTGGGCAGCGATGGCGGTGCAATCAATATCCAGGGCGACGACAATAATGTTGATATCGACCACGATCTTGGTTCCATCACTGATTCGGGCGGCGCTGGTATCCTGATTGGCTCCTCAGCTGACGATAACTTAGTCGAAGTTGACGGCACGGTAACAGGTGACGGCCATGGTCTTGACCTTCGCGGCGACGACAACGACATCCAAATCACAGGTGACCTGATCGGTATCACAGGCGATGGCGCCAACATCTCTGGTGACGATAACCAGGTTGAAGTTGATGGCTCCATCATAGGTGACCCTGGTGTGGTTATCTCCGGTGACGACAACGACGTTGAAACAACCGAAATCATCGGTGCTTTGGGTGGTGTAACCATCTCTGGTGATGACAATAAGGTCGAAACAACTGGCCTCCCATGGGTTAATAATGGTTCCATCCGGACATCAGTTGGCTGGGGTGTCGACATCTCCGGTGACGACAACGAAATCGACGCAGAGGGCGAAATCGTCTCCGGAGCCGGTGGCGGCGTTCGCATTACCGGCAGCGACAACAAGGTTGAAGCTGGTGACTCGTCGGACGTTGTCGCGGAACTTACTGCTCTTGGTATTCTCGGTAGCACTGGTGTTCTGATCGACAATGATGGTGCCAACAACGAAGTCACAACCTCCGGTGCCATTATTGGTGTCGATGGTGATGGTGTGTCCGTTAACGGTGACAATAACATCGTTAAAGGTGGTGTAACCGATACGCTAGACGCAACATCAGAAGACTTGGGCATCTACAGTACCAACAACGGCGTCTCCATTTCTGGTGATGACAACAATGTTGAAACAGACGGCTTCATTGTGGGTACTGGAGCAGCTGGTGTCACCATTACCGGTGATGACAACTCCGTCTCTACCGGTTCTGGCAACATCGAAGCCGCCCCTGGTATCGGTATCGGCGGTGACACGATTGGTGTGGACATCGACGGTAACAGCAATGATGTTTCCACCTCCGGGTGGATTTTTGGTGGCGGTGAAGGCGTTAACATTGCTGGTAATTTCAATACTGTTGAAGCCACAAGCATCTTCTCTGATGGCGATGGCCTGCATATCCTTTCCGGCTCCAACAATACAGTGACAATTAACGGCACTATTAATAATGGCGGTATTGATGCTGGCGGTGTAGGTATCCAGATTGGCTCGCCCTTGAACTCTACTAAGTCGAACGACAATAATGTAACGGTCGATGGTGACGTAGAAGCCGATGAAAACGGCGTCCAGATCTATGGCGACGACAACTCCATTGATGTGGATGGTGACATTATCTCTGGTGGTGAAGAAGGTGTAACCATTACTGGTGGCGACAACACAGTTTCAGCTACTGGTAGCATTTCCACTGTGTCTGTAGCTGGTAACGACAATGACATCTCATCTGCTTCCGTAACTGGCGGTGCCACTATCAATGGTGACGAGAACATTCTCGACACCGGTGACATTGGCGGTGCCTTGGGCGTAACTGGTGACGGCAACGATGTTGATGCTGGTTCAGCTGGTGACACCACGGTAACTGGTGACGACAATGACATTGACGCATCTGGTGCTCTGGCAAGCCTTGGCATTA
>Ga0181569_10002472_pt1 | contig 14603 bp, 10 predicted proteins | sample 101ome_19_FD_132452 | JGI IMG/M metagenome (GOLD analysis project Ga0181569, IMG submission 132452) | Coastal salt marsh microbial communities from the Groves Creek Marsh, Skidaway Island, Georgia - 101405AT metaG (megahit assembly) | ecosystem: Environmental > Aquatic > Marine > Intertidal...
CGGCTGGCGGCGGCCAAAAGTCAGCAGCTTGCTGGTTAGAGCGGTCGCCCGTTCGGCCGCTTCTCGCACCATGTTGACGTCATCGTATAGGGGCCCTGATTGATCGATACTGCCTAAGACCAGCTCGCTATAGCCCTTAATGATCGTCAGCATATTGTTGAAATCGTGTGCGATACCGCCAGCCAACTGACCGAGACCTTCCATCCTTTGCGACTGGCGCAGCTGTTGTTCCAGCTCTGTATTGACCCTAGCGATGCGCTGACTTTCGGCAACTTCGCGGCGCAGTTGATCGTTAACTCTGGCCAGCTCTGCCGTGCGCTCCTGCACGCGCGTCTCTAGCTCTTTCTCTAGCTTGTGGCGGTGGAGTGCTATTTCGATGGTGCTGTTGAGCTCGGTGTCTTTAAACGGCTTTATGACGTAGGCAAATGGCCCAGTTTCTTGCGCGCGTTGTATGGTGTTTTTATCGGAATTTGCAGTGAGAAAGACAACGGGCACATCTATCTCTTTGCGGATGAGACGAGACGTTTCAATGCCGTCGATATCCCCGTAGATGTGGATATCCATTAGCACGATGTCCGGCTGCTCATCTCGTGCTAATTCGAGTGCTTCTAAGCCCGTATCGGCGATGCCAACAACCTCGTATCCCAAGCGTTGTAGCCTGTTTTGGATATCAAGGCTAACGATGGCCTCGTCTTCGACAATGAGTATTCTATTCATATAGGTTCTGCTTGGTCACCTCGTGCCTAAAGATACGGGGGGTTCGGGTCCGTGCAAACACCTATTACGGAGGCGATGAGTCGCCTTGTGTCTTGTGCTATTTCTGTTGAGAACGCGCCCGCGCGCACCAAGATGTTTTAGCGCGCCTCTGGTCTCTATAGATGCCCCACAGCGCTCACTGTGACCGGTGTCCAACGTGCCCTTTGGGGTTGTTAAATGCATCAACCCAGAGACGGCACCACTCGTCGTAGTCGCGCATCTCGCTGGCGGGGTCTGACTGTGAGCGGACGACAAAGTCGGGATGACCGGTGCGTCCCGTGTGCTGACCTGTCGGCTGGTAGCGCAGGTCCAGCGACCAGCGACATTCATCCGAGTAGTTGGGCGTCGATCGATGTGGGGTGAAGCGGCTCATCAGTACGAGATCACCTTTCTCGCATTCGGCTACCACGGGTTCCACGCTGGGGATCAATTCCGGATCAATGGTCGTGCCCCCTTCGCGCAAATGGCGTAAATACCCCGTCTCCACCAGCCCGGGTATCACTTCCATACAGCCCATTTCCTGCGTGGCGCGTCCAACGGGCAGCCAGCAGGTAACGACGTCCGATCCTTCTGCTTCTTCCATCATGACGCCGGCATCCTGATGCCAGGGTGCGTTGTGGAAAGAGGGCCCTGCGTTGCCCTCTTGGCTCAGCGGTGGTTTGGCGCGCAGATGCTGAATGGGGTTGCACGTCAGTTCGGGACCCAGCAATGACTCGAGAAGTTCGAGCAGGTTTTCGTTGTGTAGAAATTCGAACATCGCACGGCCGCGGTAGTGCATGATATCGAGGCCACTGCCCACTTCATTACACTGGCCAAAGAGCAGGCCATAGCGCTTAGTAAAGGGTTCGTGCTCGTGCAGGTCTTCTATCTTGCCTTCGGCGTGCAGGTCTCGGGCACGTGCATCAATCCAAGTTGATAACTCGTCGATAATGGGCTGTAAGTCTGCGTCGGTGAGTGCTCCGCGTGCAATGAGAAAGCCCTGCGTGCGAAATTCTTCTTTTTGCTCGTCCGTCAGTTTCACGCTCTGTCTCCTATTTGCTCGTATTCCTGTAGCCGGTCGGAAAATTAAGCAAATTCACCTGCTGCTGTAAATCCGCTGGCGGTAGATTGGAGTCGCGCTGTTTGGCGGCGTGGACCGTGGGGGAGGTGTTTGCCGAGGGGGGGGATGAAAAGACAGAGGAACCGAGCACTGTCCGCGCGGTTCCTCTGTCTGTGCGTGCTTTAGTTTACGCCTATCGCATACTGACGAATGTTGTCCTCCAGGTGCGATGAGAGTTCCGCTACGCCGTGCGCGTAGCCTAGCTCTCCTCCGGCCACGGCGCGCTCGTAAATGAATATGCGGTAGCCGCGCGGCGGTAGGCTCGTGTTATCGCAGATGCGTATGGGAGGGATCAGGTAGTGATCCGCCCGTTCCATATCGCGTCGCATTTGGCGTATGCTGCTGATAAGGTTGTCTTCCTTTACGTCTTCTGTTTTAACAAATGGTACGAGTTCTAATCCAATCTCTAACTGTATGGCCTCCATTCACATCGTCTCCTTGCCATATAAAGTCTTCAGCCCGTGCGCCCGGTACGTGGATTGATTCCCAGCTTGAAGCGCGTCGAAATCGCCTGGGGGGAGGCGAGCGATTTCGTTCCCACCGTGGCTTAAGCAAGCGAGATGCCAACTTGCAATACTTTTTAAACAATTGGCCTAAGTGTATGAGGGAGAATCTATTGTGGTTTTTGTTGTGCGATGAGTGAGGGGGTGTGACCGTTGGGCAGTCGGCAGAATGTGCACACTGAACGGGGTGGAGAGAGAAAGGTTCGCGCGGCGACCGCCCAGCGCGGGGTGCACCGCGCCGGGCGGCGTACTAAAGGTCAACAGCGTGCTGCGCTACGTAGGCGTCGATATCGGCGCGGCTCATCGAACCGGTGAACGTGCCTCCCGGTGGCATGTAGTAGAAGTATTCGGCGTATTGCAGATTGTAGGGGGCGCCGAGTTGTTCGTATTCGGCCAATCCGAAGAGGCGGATATACTGGCGATCCGCCGTCTCGTCGTCCTCGCCCAGTTCGGGTAGTCGCTTGCCTTCTCTGGCCAGTCGCTCTCTGAGTCGACGTCCGTGCGAACCGGCCGGTCCCTGGGACTTATTGGCGCTCATCGAGGCGATCTTCTCTTCTAGATAGGGTTCGATATCAACGGCGGTGTTGTAGGGCTGCCCTGGCCGCATGGTCCAGTAGTAGAGGTCCTTGACTCCGTGCGGCTGCAGGCCGCAGGCTATGTGCTCCGGATAATCCTTACTCATGCCGGCCATCCAACGAGCGGCTTCGACGGCTTGGCCCGTTATATAGTGGTCCGGGTTTTCCTCCCAGTGGCCCCACGGGCTAAAGGTGGTTATAGTGTCGATCTTTAGGGCGCGAATCAGGTAGACTAGGCGCGCGCGTAGTTCAATGGGCGAGGCCTCGTCGAGAAAGTGATTTCGATAGCTCAGGTGGATGACCTGCTTAAATCCGAGCTCCTTGGCCAGCACGTCGATCTCTTCTTCGTTTCGACGAATGGTGTCGCCGATGCTGGGCGTGGGACCGCACTTCTCGTCGTTAGTCGTTTGGATCAGATAAGCCGTATAGCCTTCGTCAACAAGCTTTGCGACTAGTCCTGCGCAGAAAAAGGGAATATCGTCCGCGTGCGCTTGGACGGCGGCCAGCACTTTGCCGGCGTGCGGTTTACCCTCTTGTTTTTTTTCAACGGTGACTTCACCAACGGCTTCATAGGCCGGCACGCGCGAATCAAACGTCATGAGATAGACTCCTCTGTAAAAAGGGACGATCGTCCAATGGCGCTAAGTCTGCTCTGTGCCTGTAGCCCTGTCAAGCGCGGTGTGCATACGCGATTTGATCGGAACGCTGAGTCGGATTTACTTGGGAACGTATAAAAACAAAGGAGTCCTTTATGGAACTGTGCTGCACCTCTGTGATGCTACCGCGCTGGACGCTAGACGAAACCTTTGACAAACTGGCCGCCGCCGACTACGACGCCGTCGAGCTGCGCTGCCGTTACAACCCCGAAGACGAAGACGTCGAGCCGGCATTCTGGGGTCGTCACCTGTCCGATGTCAGCCCTGATAATATCGCTGACAAGGCGCCGGCCATCCGCGCGGCCGCTCAGCGCAGCGGCGTTCGGGTCGCCGCACTGGCCCCCAATTTTCAGATCGGACAGGACGAAACAATTCGCAAGATCTTTGCCGGTGCTGTGGCGATCGACCCGGATAGCCCGCCCATGGTGCGCATCGGGGCGCCGCGCCACGATCGAACGCAGCCCTATATGCCGCAGTTTTTGGCCGCGCGCAGCGGTTTCGCCGATTTGGTTGAAATTGCGCGCGAATACGGTGTTAAGATCCTCTATGAGATTCACGTTGGGACGGTGGCCGTGAGCTGCTCGCGTACGCTGGAACTGCTGCGCGATTTGGATCCGCAGCATATCGGTGCCATTTACGACGTGCCCAATATGCTGCGCGTTGGCTTAGAAGATTCGCGCATGGGCATGGAGATACTCGGTCCCTATTTGGCGCACTGTCACATTGGCAACGGCATACCCGTCGAGGACGGTACCGACAGTGAGACGGGACGCACTCAGTGGAAGTGGCAGTTTAGCGACGTGCGCGAGGGCGTGGCTGATCTGGCGCAGATTGTGGGCGACTTAAAGAGCATCGGCTACGGCGGCTGCCTGTCGTTAGAAGAATTTGGTCCGGGCGACGACGGGGAGAAGATTGCGTCGCAGGGTGCGTGGATTCGCCGCTGGATGTAGGGTGCCTGAGAAGGATATCACTAGGCGGTTGTGTTCCTGAAGTGCGTTATCAGTGCGTGAGAGATCACGCTTGGGCAGCGAATGCGTCTACGAGAGCGCGCTGGTGCGGTCCATGCTCCGATACTGAATGGCTTCGGCCAGGTGCTGTGGGGCGATGTCTGCGGTCTGCTCTACGTCGGCGATGGTGCGCGCGACCTTGCGTACGCGATCGTAGGCGCGCGCCGAAAGGCCCAAGCGTTCAACGGCCGTTGCCAATAGGGACTCACTCTCTCTGCACAGTCGGCAGTGCGCCTCCAAGTGGCGCGGCCCCATATGGGCGTTGCAGTAGATCGTTTCCTCGGCAAAGCGCTTCCTCTGTAACTGGCGGGTTGCGTTTACGCGCTCGCGCACGTGCTCCGAAGACTCTCCCTGGGCGCCGTCGCGGAGGTCCGCGTAGTCGAGTGCAGGCATCTCTACGTGCAGGTCAAAGCGATCTAGCAGCGGCCCCGACAGGCGCGTCCGATAGCGTCGGATATGCGCCGCCGTGCAGTGACAGCGGTCGCGGGCATCGCCTAGGTAACCGCACGGACAGGGGTTCATGGCGGCCAAGAGCATAAAGCGAGCTGGATAGGAAAGACTCAGGTGCGCGCGAGCAATGGTGACGCTGCGGTCCTCTAGTGGCTGGCGCAGGGCTTCGATAACGTCTTTGCGAAACTCGGGTAGCTCATCCAAGAAAAGCACGCCGTGGTGGGCCAGCGAGACTTCGCCTGGCCGCGGATAGGTCCCTCCTCCAATTAAACCTGCAGATGAGATCGTATGATGGGGCGCGCGAAAAGGGCGCGCTGCAACCAGCGCTTTACCGGGTGGCAGGACGCCGGCGACTGAGTGGATCTGGGTGGTGTCTAACGCTTCGTCTAGCGTGAAGTCGGGCAGTATGGTGGGCAGGCATCGAGCTAAGAGCGTTTTGCCCGATCCCGGCGTGCCTACAAAAGACAGGTTGTGGTTGCCTGCTGCGGCGATCTCTAGGGCGCGCTTGGCGTGGGCCTGCCCCTTCACTTGGCAAAGGTCTATATCGCCTGCCGTCTGTTCGGCAAAGACCGTCTCCAAATCCAACTCGTAGGGACGCAGGCGTGCGCTGCCTTCGAGGATCTCTACGGCCTCGTGCAGCGTACCCGCACCGTATACTAATGGTCGCCCAGCCGTAGCGGCCTCGCGCGCGTTGTCGGCTGGCACGACAAGTCCATACACGTCGCGCTGCCGCAGGCCCAGCGCCATAGACAGCGCACCGTGTATGGGGCGTATGGTGCCGTCCAGCGAGAGCTCGCCGAGAAAGGCAAAGTCCGACAGCCGCGCGGGGCGTATCTGCTGCGAGGCGATGAGAATCCCCAGCGCGATGGGCAGGTCAAAGGCGCTGCCCTCCTTGCGTCGGTCAGCCGGCGCGAGGTTGACGGTGACGCGCTTGCGCGGCCACTGAAAGCCGCTGTTGCGCAGGGCGGCCAGCACGCGCTCCTTACTCTCGCGCACGGCGCTGTCGGGCAGGCCGACGACGGTGAAGGTGGGCAACGAGCGATCGGTGTCGACTTCGACGTGGACGGGGTAGGCGTCGATGCCTAGGGTAGCGGCGCTAAGAACGGTGGAGGGCATAATCGGCTCTTTTCCGTAGAGTGGTGCGGAAAGAGCAACAAGAACTGTGCCGGGCGGCGTTTTATCTGAAAATAATGGGATAGGCACACCATCTATGTTACCTTTGAGAAACATGGATGATGTGCTAATTACATAGGCGTTAGATCGAGGCAGCAGTTCTGCCCTTTATGCTCGCCTGCAAAAATAGTATCGTCCTATACTCTTCTATGTCGTCATATCGAACCTCTAACAACCTTATGAGCAAATACCAGCAGATCTCCCTTCAGATACGCCTGTACAGTGGCTTGACGCTGATGTTCTACACCGTCACACACCTTTTTAATCATAGTTTGGGTGTGTTCGGCATCGCGGCCATGAATGCGTTTAGAGATTATTTTTTAGGTTTCTGGAGAGCGCCTCTGATCGAATGGGTCGTTCTCATCGCCCTGCTCCTACACCTATTTTTCGCGCTGCAGCGGTTTTTTATCAGCCGAACGATGAGCGGTATGACGCCCGCACAGTGGTGTCAATTTATTCTGGGGTTGCTCATTCCCGTTCTGCTCTTTAGTCATATCGCCGGCACGAAGGTTGTATCAAAAATTAATGGATATACCGACGATTATTCCTTCTTCTATTTTGGTTTTCCTGCCTATGTGGGCATTATAGAATCGGCCATGCTTATCGGGATATGGGTGCACGGCTGCTTGGGCGTTTATTTTTACTTTCGATTAAAGCCGGCCTTTATCAAATGGAAAAATAGCTTACGGGTGTTGGCGTGGCTGATCCCACTTACTGCTCTCTTAGGGATATGGGGTGCGTATTTTGAGGCCCAGGAAGCAAGAGCGAATAACCCTGGTCTCGTCGAGCAAGTGCTCAAAGAGCGCATACCTGCCGGCACGAGCATGGAAGAGATCCTTGCGCTGTCAGCCCATTATACTCTCATCAGTCTGGCCGTTTTTTTAGCGCTATTAGTCGTATCCTTTACAGGTCGCTACGTATTCTTGATATGGAAAAAGAAGAACAAGGCTATTCAGATATCGTTTCCCGAACAAATAGAAACCACCGTCTTTTCCGGCACTAGTATACTCGATGCTTCTATTCAGTCGCGGATCTCACACGCACATATTTGCGGGGGTCAGGGTCGGTGCTCCACCTGCCGCGTGCGCATAGATACGGGCCTTCAGCATATCAATCCGCCCACGGATAGAGAGCTGCGCGTACTGGCAAGGATCGGCGCACCGCCTAACGTGCGTCTGGCCTGTCAGTCCTTTCCGCAAGGCCCCGTTTCCGTTCATCCTCTGCTTCATTCCGGCCGACCGGCCGACGGCTTCTTTCGAGAGAAGATCTCCAATGGCGAAGAGAGAGAAGTCGTCATTCTGTTCAGTGATATAAGGGGTTTTACCAGTTTCTCAGAAAAAAAACTGCCGTACGATTTGGTCTTTATTCTAAACCAATATTTTCAAGTGATGGGCCAAACTATTGAAGAGCACAACGGACACTTGGATAAGTTTATTGGCGATGGAATTATGGCAATTTTTGGTATGAAAACGGGTATTCAAGAAGCGTGTAAAGATGCACTAGAAGCCTCGAGACTCATGTTCGTCCGGCTAGAAGACTTTAATCGAAGGTATCAACACGAGCTGGAGAACGAGCTGAAAATAGGCGTCGGTCTTCATGCGGGAAGAGTTATCCTGGGCGAGATGGGATACGGCAATTCAAAGTCTATTACCGCTATCGGGGATACCGTCAACACGGCCAGTCGCCTTGAGTCTTTAACCAAAGAATACGCGTCGCAGCTCATTTTTTCTGAAGAGATTGCAGCGCACGCAGCGTTGCATACACAGGGTATAGAACGGCATCAAGTGGAGATCAGAGGTAGGCAATCTCTGATGGATATTTATAGCTGCGTGAATGCGGGTGACTTAGCGAACACGAAAGTCATAGGATGAGCGGGACGGCGTAGAGCCGGCCGGCAGTCTGTGAGTCGCGCCAATACCTGTTCAAATATTTGGGCAAAATCACTGCATTTGCCCGCTACGGGTGCAAATCGACAGCGTGGTTGAACTACTGAAATCCCCGCTAAGATCTGACTCAATACCGCCGTCACTCTTTCGTCGCTTGACCGGATACGGCAAAAGGTTTTTATAGTTATTTGTCGATCTTGAGACGCTGTGGCTGGGCGATCTCCCATGCACTTTTTCGCGGTAGGCTAGCAGGTAGGAGAACCGGTTGGTATGATGTATGCAATATGGATTCTGGTCGCACTCGGTATACTGGCAGGCGATGCGGTACATGCGACGCAGCGGCCCAATATTATTCTGCTGACGGTGGACACCTTTCGCGCCGACCGCATTGGCTACTACGGTAATCCGCGCGGCCCGAGTCCGGCTCTGGACGAATTTGCCCGCGAAGGCGTGTTCTTCCGCGAGGCGTTTAATACCTCGGGATGGACCTCGCCGGGGCTGATCTCGATTCTCACCTCGCTGTATGCGCCCACGCATGCGGTTGATCTGCGCGGCCGCAGCATGAACCCAGCCGTGGAAACCCTTCCTGAAGTGCTCAAGGCGGCCGGCTACCGCGTGCCGGATATTTTCTTTCTCTCAGACATACCCAACTTTGCCCACCTGGGACTCGATCCCTATCCCAAACGCGCCTCGCTGATACACCAGGGCGACGAAATTCTTTTTGACTGGCTGCGCGAAGAGGCGGGTAAGAGCGAGGACCCCTTTTTCCTCTACTACCACTACAGAGATGTGCACCAGCCCTACGACGCGGCGCCGCGCTACTCAAAGCCCTACATGGACGAGGCCTTTGATTCCTTTGTTCCCTTTTGGGGTTCGCTGCAGCGGTTTATCGCGCGTGAGAAGATCGATCTAGTGGCAAAAAACGTCATGTTGACGCGCAACGTAATCGATTTTGCCGATCGCGATAGCGTGTGGGTCCGCGCGCTGTACGATGCAGAGGTGCGCATGTTGGACGATCGGGTGTTTGTGCCCCTGCGCGCGCTGTTGGAAGAAACGGGACTGCGAGAGAACACGATTGTCATTGTAGCGGCCGATCACGGGGAAGGGCTCTTAGATCGCGGCGTGGTGGGTCACGTGTCGACCTTTAAAGAGGGCCAGCTGTATGACGAAATTATCCGCATCCCCATGCTGTTTTGGTGGCCTTCTACTCTGCCGGCAGGGCTCGTGCTCGACGAGCCCGTGCAGAGTATCGACATCATGCCCACGCTGCTGGATTTGCTCTCGCTGGATGCGCCGCCGCGCGCGCAGGGCCAGTCGCTGCTACCGCTCATACGTGGGCAGGATAGCTGGCAGCCCAAGCCGCTCTTTTTTGAGACCTCGGCCTCCGGTTATACGGCCGATGCGGCCGACTACCAGAAGCGCTACCGCGCGATGCGCACGCGCGACTGGAAGCTGATACACAGCGTGACGGAGCAGCAGTACGAGCTATACGATCTCAACGACGATCCCTATGAAGAAGACAACGTGTGGGAAGAGGGCACGGTGCTGTCGGACAGTCTGGGACGCATGCTCAACGAGTGGGCCATCTATGCGCATCAGGTGGCCTACCGCCCCGACATGGGAGGGGATGCAGCCGTCGCATCGGCTGCCGCTGCAGAGGAAGCGCCTGTAATTGCCTTCCCGGCCAACGGCGACACGCTGCAGTACAGGGGCGTGGACCACGTGATCCGTTTGGCGTGGAGCGGCGTTGCGCAGGCCAACTATGCCATCGAGTACGAGGTGGGCGAAGGGGCGTATCACCTGGCTGGGGAGCTAATTGAGCCGACCAACGAACCCGTTTACGGCCCCTTTCAGGTCGGCTTTTGGAATTCGTTGGTCATGTACAATCCGTGGAAGTTTAGGGTCTATCGCACGGACAACCCCCAGCAAAAGAGCGAGTGGGTCACCTTTTATCTGGCCGCGGCCGAGGGCGAGGGTGAACCGGCGTGGGACCTGTCTATGCTGTGGCTACAGCTGGTCGTCCTACCCGCAGAGCTGGGCCAGCTGGCCGTCGGCATCGGACGGGCGTTGGGCGATTTAGTCGTTTGGTTGGCTACCGACGCGCTGCCCTATATCGCTGCGGGCGTTGTCGCACTGGTGCTACTCCGCACGCTCTTTGGATCGCTGTATCTGCGCGCTGGTCCGCAGCGCGTCCGCGCGTGGTTTGCCGCCCTTGTCTACGTTGCCTTCGTTTACAGCACGATCCCGTATATGCCGAAAGTTTGGTCGCTTTTACGAGGCTATACGGGAGAAGCGATACGTCACGCGGGTATTGTCGCGGTAGTCGTTTTTGCCGTGGCGATTATCGTTTCCATCATCCGCACGCGCGCGCACTACACGCTGCCCCGCTACGTGCTCTTGGCGGGCCTGGCCGCCGTGTATGCCTACCTGCTGAGCGCCTTTGCCCAATTTCCCGCCGAGCGGCTGCACTTGGTCGAGTACGGCTTTATGGGCTATATGTTCTTGCGGGCGCTTAGGATCGATTTACCCACGGGCTGGGCCTATGCTGTCGCCTGGGGTATAACGGTTTTGGTGGGCATTGGTGACGAGTGTATACAGCTGGTCCTGCCGCAGCGGTTCTTCGAAGTAAAGGACATACAGCTCAACGCGATTTCTGCCGGTTTGGGTCTGTGCGTGGTGCGTTTGGTTGAGACGGCTAAACGCAGTGCAGAGCAGGACGGCTCGTAAGATCATATAGTCGATCGTGCGTGCGGGCACAGATTCTGTTGGGTCTTGAACGCCGAATGAACACCGGCGCCTGAGGATATACTATGCAACGCACGAACGTACGGAACAGTGGGAGGGAAGCGCACTACGACTTTATCCTCGTAGGCGGTGGCTCAGCGGGTTCGGTTCTAGCGCATCGGTTGAGCGAAGACGGCAGCACGGTTCTACTGCTAGAAGCAGGTCGAATGGACTGGCGGTGGGATCTGTTCATCCACATGCCCGCAGCGCTCACCATACCGATAGGCAATCGCCTGTACGATTGGTGCTACCAGAGTGACCCCGAACCCATGATGCACGACCGTCGGATTTTCCACGCCCGGGGTAAGGTTCTGGGCGGCTCCAGCAGCATCAACGGCATGATTTTCCAACGCGGCAACCCGCTCGACTATGAGCGCTGGGCGGGCGACCCGGGTATGGAGCAGTGGGACTACGCGCATTGCCTGCCCTACTTTAAACGCATGGAGCGCTGCCTAGCGGCCGAGCCGGGCGATTCCTTCCGCGGACAGGAGGGACCGCTCCACCTCGAAAGAGGACCGGCCACCAACCCGCTCTTTCGGGCCTTTCTACAGTCGGTGCAGCAGGCCGGTTTTGCGCTAACTGACGATGTAAACGGGTATCGGCAGGAGGGCTTTGCCGCCTTTGACCGAAACGTTCAAGGGGGGCGTCGCCACAGCGCCGCGCGCGCCTATATTCACCCAGTGCTAAAAAGCCGCCCCCACCTAAAGATCGTGACCAATGCGCTTACGACGAATATTCTATTTGAGGGAAAGCGGGCCGTCGGCGTCCAGTATACGCGCCGAGGAAGGCGACATACCGCCCACGGTGGAGAAGTCATCCTGTGCGGTGGCGCCTTCAACTCGCCTCAGCTACTCCAGCTGTCAGGAGTGGGGCCAGCTGAATTGCTGCAGTCGTTGGACGTTCCGGTCGTGGCCGACCTGCCTGCCGTCGGCGCCCATTTACAAGACCATCTCGAAGTGTATGTCCAATATGCTTGCACGCAGCCAGTATCGCTCAATCCCGCGTTGAAGTGGTGGCGCAAACCCGATATCCTGCTGCGCTGGCTGCTGAACAAGACGGGTCCGGCCGCTACCAACCACTTTGAGGCCGGTGGCTTCGCCCGCAGTAACGCCTCCGAGCGCTATCCCAACGTCATGTTCCACTTTTTGCCGTTGGCCGTGCGCTATGACGGATCTGAGCCGATAGGGGGAGATGGCTACCAATTACACGTAGGGCCGATGTATTCCAATGCGCGCGGTCATGTTCAGATCCGTTCAAAAGATCCTACGGCGCATCCATCTATTCGGTTTAACTATCTGTCTACGGAGCGCGATCGCCGCGAATGGATTGAGGCGGTTCACCTCGCTCGCAGGTTGGTTGATCAGCCTGCGATGGCACCGTTTAACGGCGGGGAGATTGCGCCGGGCCCGTCCGTAGAAAGCGACCAGCAGATACTCGATTGGGTGGGGCGCGAGGGAGAGACCGCTTTGCACCCTTGCTGCACCTGCCGCATGGGCACGGGCGAGGATAGCGTTATTGATCCCAACTCCATGCGCGTGCACGGCCTCGAGGGACTGCGCGTCGTCGATGGTTCGTCAATGCCCTACATAACCAACGGCAATATTCACGCGCCGATCGTCATGCTTGCGGAAAAGGCCAGTGATTTGATCCTTGGTAAGACGCCCTTACCTGCGGAAAACGTCGATTTTTTTCGCCGATCGTGACCGATCGATACCCTGAAAGGGAGTGATGGATTCGTATACAGAGGGAGACGTGCTGTATGAAAACGCGCTCTCATCGCTGGGAGACATAGCGGGATGGGTGATGGCAAGACCTATGGACCCATTCTGGACAGGGGCAAAATTGGGTTCAGGCAGATGACGCCGCTGATTGCAGAATACGCGAATCTGGTGGTAAAAAAGGTAGTGCCTGCCTAGTCGCGATTGATAGGAGAGATGATTGAGGCCTCCCAGTAGACTGCTATCGGGTTTGCACGGGCAAGGTGCTCATACTAAAAAGAGAGAGTGTTACACTGATCGTAGAAAAAAGTGATTTGCTAATCGGCGGACAGCTGTGTCGGCCTTCTTCTGGACAGTACTATCCCCTGTATAGCCCCGTGGATGGCCGACTCGTTGCCGAGGTGGCCAATGCTACACAGGCCGACGTGGACCGGGCCGTTAGTGCGGCCAGCGATGCGTTTTATGGGGAGTGGAAATTTGCCAGTGTCGAAGACCGGCGCGCGCTGTTCATCCGGTTTAAAGAGGTCCTCCACTCGATGGCCGATGAATTGGCTACGGCGAAGATACAGCCCCAGGGAGGCCGGGCAATTCCCCCCCTGATAGACCAGGTAATCGACTACTACATGGGCAAATTGGATGACGGCGTGGGCGAGCTGTTACAGCACGGCGATCAAGGCACCAACTACGTCTACCGGGAACCGCTCGGCGTCGTCGCCATCTTTGCGCCGTTTAACGGGCCGATGATGGGAGCTCTCTTGGCAGCAGTGCCGGCGCTGATCGCCGGCAATACGGTCGTGCTCAAGACGCCTGATCAGGAGGCGCCGCAGGCGCTCAAGACCATGCAGGTCTTTCACGAAGCCGGATTTCCAAGTGGGGTGGTAAACGCGCTTAGCGGCGCGGGACCAGAGGTTGGACAGGCCCTTGTCGCTCACCCCGCTACGCGACTGATCAGCTTTACGGGTAGTACGGCAACGGGCAAGAAGATTATGGCCGCTGCGGCGGACCAACTCAAGCGAGTGCAGTTAAATTTGGGCAACAAGACGGCGCAGATCGTCTTTGCAGATGCCGATCTCGAAGCGGCGACAGCGGCAGCCGTCGGCTCGGCTTTTCCTGGACAGGCGTGCTCGGCCATAAGTAGAGTGATCCTGCACCACTCCGTGCGCGACGAATTTATCGCCCTGCTGAAAGATAAAGCCCAAGCCGCAGGGCCCAGTATGCTCATTGACCGAGCGGCGGTAGAGCGAGTGGAGCGCTATGTAGAGATGGGCAACGCGCAGGGGGATCTACTCTTTGGCGGTCACCGCCCGTCGGGAGACGAGTACGCCCAGGGATCTTACTTCGAACCAACGGCTTTTGCGTTTGATAACCAGTCTAATCCCGTTTGCCGCGATGAGATTTTTGGGCCAGTCATATCGATCTTGGGTTTTGACAGCGATGAGGAGGCGTTGACACTGGCTAACGACACAGAGTATGGCCTGTTAGCCTCGCTCTGGACGCAAGATGCCAAGCGCCAGCGCTACTGTATCCGGCGGTTGGAGACGGGCATTGTGACGGTCAACAGTGCCAGCCAGCTGAGCCATCAAGCGCCCTGGGGCGGCTTTAAGCAGAGCGGCATAGGGCGGCGCTACGGCGAGATGGGGCTGGCACCCTTTTTCGAACACAAAACCGTTTGGGTGCGCTAGGAACGGCTCTATATATCCGCTCCTTCTACCTCGTCAATCATGCCGTTGACCTGATCGATTAGGTCGGCTTTAAACGCTTTGATCTTGTCGAGCAAATCCGGCCGAGCCGTTGCCAGGATCTGTGCCGCCAGGATGCCGGCGTTGGCTGCCGCATCGACAGCCACGGTTGCTACGGGCACGCCTTTGGGCATCTGAGCGATGGAAAGCAGCGAATCCCACCCGTCTAGCGAGTTGGACGATTTGACGGGCACGCCAATGACGGGCAGAGGCGTGTTGGCGGCGACCATGCCGGGCAAGTGCGCCGCGCCGCCGGC
>Ga0181569_10002475_pt1 | contig 14589 bp, 8 predicted proteins | sample 101ome_19_FD_132452 | JGI IMG/M metagenome (GOLD analysis project Ga0181569, IMG submission 132452) | Coastal salt marsh microbial communities from the Groves Creek Marsh, Skidaway Island, Georgia - 101405AT metaG (megahit assembly) | ecosystem: Environmental > Aquatic > Marine > Intertidal zone...
TGATGCGCGACGCTGCGAAACAGTTCGCCATCATCCAAACGTCCTAGCTCGACGACGCGCGGCGTGCTCGTGCGCCATAGGAATAGCAGCAGGGACGCACCGACTCCGATAGCGATGCCCTGCTCAACACCCAAAACGAGCACGGCCAGAAACGTCGCCCCCAGCGAAGCCGCATCCGCTTTGCTATAGCGCCATATGTGCAGCGCGGTGCGCAGATCGACGATACGAGCCGCTGCCACGGCAATAATAGCTGCCAACGCGGCGCGCGGTAGGTAATAAAATAGGGGCGTAAAAAAAAGGACTACTATCGCAATGAGCAAGGCCGTGATAACCGAGGCTAAGCCCGTGTTCGCGCCGGCGGCAGAATTGACCAGTGAACGGCTCAGTCCGCCGGTAACGGCCACGCCGCCAGACAGCGCGGCACCCACGTTGGCAGCGCCTAGGCCAAGCAGCTCCCAGTTGGCCTCGATGCGCTGGCGGCGGCGGCTCGTCAGCGACTTGGCCACGGCAATACTGCCGGTAAAGCTCACCAGACTGATGGCCAGTGCCAGTGGAAGAAGATCGCGTACGATATCTGCGCTAAAGCTAGGCAGGGCAAGCGAAGGCAAGCCGCGCGGCAGCGCGCCGACAATAGCGACTCCGGCTCCATCGGCCCAGCCCATGCCCCACACCCATACCGCAGCTGCGGCCACCAGCGCGAGCGGAGCACCTTGAACCAGCGGAACGACCTGCCCGTCAGACAGACCAAGCCGTTTGAGAACGCGTCTTAACGGGTCCTTGCTTATCAGCAAAAACCCAACGCTGGCCAACCCGAGGCAGGCGGTGTAGACGTTGGGCTGCCAGCCGCCCATCAGCCCGGTGATGGACTGGTAAAAAACGCCCTGACGCGGCAGCGGCAACCCCAGCAGGTGACGCACTTGGTCGGCGATAATAATAAGCGCAGCCGCACTGGTATAACCCGATATCACGGCATGACTGAGCAGGTCGGCCAGAAAACCGAAGCGAAGCAGGGCCATAATGATTTTTATCATTCCTACTAGCAGAGCCAGCGAAAGAGCCAGTTCCACGTAGCGGTCGCTTCCGGCCGCCGCCAGCGGTGCCAAACCACTGGCAACCATGAGCGAGATCACCGCCATAGGCCCCACGGAAAGGGCCCGGCTAGTTCCCAAGACGGCGTAGATTATCAGGGGTAAGATACTGGAGTATAGGCCCATCTCAGGAGGCAAACCCGCCAGCAGCGCATATGCCATTCCCTGCGGTGCAAGCATGACGGCCACCACGAACCCTGCAGTGCAATCTCCGGCCAGATCTGCTCTTCGATAGTTCAAAATCCAGTCTAACGAGGGCAGGTAGCGGCGCCGGCCCGATAGAGCCCGTTCGCGATTATTCATATCCATGCAGCAATATTGAAGGTTTCTGATATCTCTGACATCGCTGTTGAGTACTGCTTCATAACTTATTGTAGATGTATGCTGAGCGACAGAGACGACAATGGGCGCTTGGAGCAAATGTTTTGACGCATAAACCATCCGCTTGCGCTTGTTGTCTTTATTTGTTTGTCTACTCTACTACGAACCACTACTGTAAATCTACGTACGCATTTTCCCCAATAGACCTATCTGGAGGACACGCTGAGCGCCGTACCGCAGCCAACATCCCTCAACTTAGAAAGCGGCCTGCACCAGCTCGGCTTTGACGCTTTTCGACCCGGTCAACGCGAAGCGATAGAAACGCTCTTAGACAGCAAACGCCTGCTCTTAGTCGCACCCACCGGCGGCGGAAAAAGTTTGACATACCAGCTACCCGCCACGCTCCTAGGAGGCACGACGCTGGTCGTGTCACCGCTCATTTCTCTAATGCACGATCAGGTTCTAGCGCTGGAATCTCGCGGTCTGCCAGCAACCTACCTCGCTTCAACGCTCGACGCAGAGGAACTGCGCCAGCGTATGCAGGCGATGGCTACAGGTCAGTACAAAATCGTCTACGCTGCGCCCGAGCGTCTTGTCTACGGCGGTTTTCGTTCGCTACTGCGCGAACTCAATTGTCCGCTCATTGCCATTGATGAGGCCCACTGCATTAGCGAGTGGGGACATGACTTTCGCCCAGAATACCTGCAAATCGGCGATCTCATACAAAGCCTGCCAGAGGCGCGCGTGCTCGCCTGCACGGCTACGGCCACGCCCGTCGTGCGCGACGAAATACTCGAACGCCTGGGCCTGCCCACCGACACGCCCCAGCTAGTGCGCGGATTTGCCCGCCCAAATCTGTCGCTCCGCGTAGCAGAGGCCAATAGCCGCGCCGAACGCACCCGGCGAATCAACCAATTATTGAGCGAGTCGTTAGACAAGCCGAACGCTGGCAGAGGCACTGCGATTATCTATGCGCCCACGCGTAAGAACACCGAAGAAGAAGCCGCTAGGCTGAGCGGCGAAGGCTGGAACTGCCAGGCCTACCACGCGGGAATGGAGGGCGAGCAGCGCGATTCCGTGCAGCGATCTTTCGCCGAAGGAAAGCTCGAAGTTGTCGTAGCTACGAACGCCTTCGGCATGGGCATCGACCGGGCCGATGTGCGGGCTATTGGCCACCTGGCACCCCCCGGATCCGTAGAGGCCTACTACCAGGAAGTGGGTCGAGCTGGCCGAGACGGCAACGACGCCACGTGCCTGCTCCTGATTAGTCCAAGTGACATGGCCCTGCGTCGCAAACTCATTCTACTGGACGGAGACGGCGAGGCCGCGCAGCACAAGTGGAACCTCTTTCTGGAACTCATGCGCTGGTCTGAAGGAGGATCGTGCCGCCACGACGCCATACTGCGCTACTTTGGCGATGAGGAAGAAGTCCTTTCGGGCTGCGGCCGCTGCGATGTCTGCACGCGCCTCTACGAGGAGGAAGAAGTAGACCCAGATGAGGTGAGCACGGTCGTTCGCAAAGCGCTGTGCGCCGTAGCGCGCCTACACGGCCTTTTCGGACTGCAGGCCGTAGCTAAGCTGCTGCACGGCACGCAGGATAAGAAACTCGTGCGCGCCGGCTTTAAGGAGACGCGCTCCTGGGGCATACTCAGCGCATACGACGAGCGCTGGATCGTCCAGCTCCTACGGCGCTGCGTCACGGCCGGATGGGTAGACTTCTACGGCGGGGATCGACCGCTGGTCGTGCTTACCGAAGCGGGTAATGACGTCATTCACGAACGCCGCCCCGCTCGCCTGCTGCTCCCTCCCCGCAGCAGCGCTCCTACGCTAGGGACAAACTTTAAAAAACGCGCTGCTAGCACCGTCGAAGACCTCGAAGGCCGGGACAGCGACCTCTTTGAAGAACTGCGTCGGCATCGCATGGAAGTTGCGCGAGAAGAAGGCGTGCCGCCCTACGTCGTCGCATCCGATCGCACGCTGCGCGACATCGCACTGCTGCGGCCCATTGACATCGATGAATTGAAGATGGCGCACGGCATAGGACCGTCAAAGGCCGAGCGCTATGGCGACGGATTCATACAGGTCGTACGCCAAGCCGTGTAACGGGGGAAGGACGCGCAGTGGAAAAGGTGCAGTGGGGCATTATAGGCTGTGGCGATGTCACCGAAGTGAAGAGTGGCCCCGCCCTGCAAAAGATTGAACACTCGGAGATAGTAGCCGTTATGCGGCGCGATGGCGAGAAGGCTCGCAGCTACGCCAAACGACACGGCGTTCCGTATGCCTACTCAGACGCCGACGATCTGATCAACCATCCGGAGGTAAACGCCATCTACGTGGCCACTCCGCCCAACACGCACGCCGAGTACACCGTGCGCGCTGCTAGCGCTGGAAAACCCGTCTACGTGGAAAAGCCCATGGCGCGCACGCACGCCGAGTGCCTGCATATGATAGAGGCTTGCCGCAGCGCGCAGGTACCGCTCTTTGTGGCCTATTACCGCCGCGCATTGCCCTATTTCCTGCAGGTCAAAGCGCTCTTGGACAGCGGCTCAATCGGAGCCGTGCGCACGGTGCACATCTGCTTGCATCAACGGCCGATGACGATTGATCGGGCAAATCTCCCGTGGCGCGTCGTGCCCTCTATCGCCGGTGGCGGTCTCTTTTTTGACCTAGCTTCGCACCAGCTCGACTTGCTCGACTTCCTATTTGGCCCGATCAAAGAAGCCCGTGGCACGACGGCTAGCCACCTGCCATCCTATGATGCAGAAGATACGATCAGCGCATCTTTTCAGTTTTCTTCTGGTGTGATCGGGAGCGGTTCCTGGTGCTTTTGCGCGAGTGAACGGATCGATCGGATTGAACTTATCGGCGAAGGGGGACAGATCGGCTTTTCCACGTTTTCCTTTGCGCCCATTACGCTGCGCAACAGTGCGAAACAGCGCTTTGATATCGCACCTCCTCCTCACGTGCAGCAACCGCTCCTCGAGAGCGTAGTTCGCGCGCTCCGCGGTGAGGGTGAATGCCCTAGCACCGGGCAGAGTGGAGCGCGCACCAGCCGCATCATGGAGCAGATCATATACGCTCCGTAAAAAACCGCGCCCGTGACGGCGATGAGAATTCTCTTGGGCTTGGTTCTATTTTTCACTACTTATAGTGATCAGACTGACACATGTAAAAACACGCCTACGGGAGGGAATGTTCCATGCTGTCTTTTCGATTTTTCACCGGTGCAGTGTGCGCCGTATTGGCTCTAATCACCTTTCTGCCTAGTGTCGCATGGGCACAAGATGGGTTAGACACGGGCGATACGGCCTGGATTCTTATTTCCACCGGACTCGTTCTCTTCATGATGATTCCCGGCTTGGCGATGTTTTACGCCGGTCTGGTTCGAACTCGCAACGTGCTATCGGTCTTTATGCACTGCTTTGGCATTACGGCCGTTGTCACCGTGATCTGGACCGTTGTCGGGTACAGTTTGGCATTTTCTTCAGGTAACCCCTTTATCGGCGATCTTTCTAAAGCCATGCTGAGCGGCGTCACCGGCCAGCATCTATCGGGCACGATACCCGAGCTGGTGTTCTTTGTCTTTCAGATGACATTCGCCATCATAACGCCCGGGCTCATCGTAGGCGCCTTTGCCGAGCGCATGAAGTTTTCAGCCGTTCTGTGGTTTAGCGGTCTGTGGTGCATAGCCGTATACCTACCCATTACGCATATGGTCTGGGGTCCAGAAGGCTACTTTGGCGCTATGGGCGTTAAAGATTTCGCCGGCGGCATTGTGGTGCACGTTACGGCGGGATCGGCCGCCCTGGTCGCCGCTATCATGGTGGGCAAACGCCGCGGATATCCAGAGCGCCCCATGCCGCCGCACAATATGACGATGAACCTAATTGGCACCGCCATGCTTTGGGTCGGATGGTTTGGTTTTAACGGAGGCAGCGCACTGGCTGCTAACGGTCAGGCCGCCATGGCCGTCGTCGTAACGCAGATATCGCCTAGCGTAGCCGCCTTGGTATGGATCTTTATAGAGTGGATTCGAAACGGCAAACCCAGCGCACTTGGATTTGCCACGGGCGCCATTGCCGGGCTAGCCGCTATCACACCGGCGGCGGGTTGGGTCGGGCCATTGGGGGCCGTTGTCATAGGCATCGTATCGTCGCTCGTAGCGTATTGGGCTGCAACCTGGCTCAAGAGCACGGCTGGGTATGACGATGCACTAGACGTGGTCGGCGTGCACGGCTTCGGAGGTATTGTCGGCACAATACTCGTCTCCTTCTTCGCCTCTTCGGCCCTGGGCGGTACGGAAGAAGGGCTCGATATGATGGGCCAACTCGGCGCCCAGCTCACAGCTATTGTTGGAACGGCCGTTTACACGCTCATCATCTCGGCCATCATACTCAAACTCGTCGACGTGGTCGTTGGTCTGCGCGTAGACGAAGATATTGAAGTCAACGGTCTCGACCTAGGCGAACACGGCGAAGTCGGCTACGACATGTAAAGCGGCGCAAACGCGCAGCGCCCCGTGCACTAGCGGCACGGGGCGCCTTGCTGACAACGCCCAGAGGACGCATACACCTGTTGGCCGCAACCTACCCCATCAAAAAAACGCGCGCGATTCATCGTCTCTACAGCCTGTTTCTGCTGCTTTGCACGGCCAGCACATCTCTGGCCGACCCGTCTTCTATGCACCAGCTTCACTCGACGGCCGCGCGCGACCCCACCTTCCAAAACCCACTAGACAGCCTACTCGAAACACTCGTTTCAAAAGAGGGGCGTAAAGATCCAGCCCTGTCTCTACTACTAGCCGCTGCGCCCCCACTCCTTTCCGTCCAAGGGCTCGGCCAGATGTACAACGGAGACGTCGGCAAAGGGCTCTTTTTCTTTGGCATCGGTCAGGTGAGCATCGGCACCTGGTCAACCGCCGTGGACCAGAGAACGGCTCACATAGCGCGGGCCGTATACATGGCGTCCTGGATCTGGAGTACGATAGACGCCTACAGATCGGCCAAGCGGATCAACCGCCAGCGCGGCCACGGTGCCGGCCGCGCTTATGGGAGCCGCAGCATGCTGTACTCGCCGCGCACCGCACCGTCCTTTGAGCCGCCGATCAGTCGACGTCTAGCTCCCCGTAGTAATCGCGCGGATAGAGCACAAAGCGCGCATACCTTTCTCCGTTGAAGTACTGCTGGGCAGCCTGCTGAACGATTTCCGGCGTCAGTCCGTCCACCAACGCATCGTACTGAAGCAGCAAACGCGGGTCGGTACCGTCTATGTCGAGGCCCTGTAGCGCACCGCGCCAAAAGCTGTTTTCCTTGAGACTCACTTCGCGCGTGCGCTTGCGTATCTCCTTGACCTTGTCCACATAGACCTGGGTCGTGCCTGCGGTTTTCAAGCTATCGATCTGTTCAAAAACTACCTGCGTCAGTTCGTCCGTCCGCTCTGGATCAGAGCTGAAACCAATGTTGACGCTATATTCCTCGCGCGGAAAGTGCTCGACGCTGGCACTGACACCTACTCCATACGTACCGCCGAGATCCTCGCGCAGCACCTCGCGTAGTTTGATTTGTAAGACGGCTGCCATTGCATCAATTGCGAAGTTGTTCTTCCATCCATCAAACTCGAAAGGTCCACTAAAAACGAGACGAGACGTGCTCTTGGGCTCAATCCCAGCATATACAAACTTTTCGACTACACCCTCTGGCTTCTCCATTCCAACGTCGCGCCAATCCTCTTCTCGCTCCGTCGTCGGCAGAGTCGCCAAATACGCGCAGACGAGCGGCTCCATTTGCTCGCTGCTAAAGTTTCCGACAAACGTAAACGTGAAGTCACTCGCATCGGAAAAGCGCTCCCGATAGATTTGCATCGACTTCTCCATATCCATCTCGCCGAGCATCTCCATAGACCACGGGCGCGCCCTGTAATGGTGTGAAGCCATCGTAACCTGTATGGTATCGCCGTAGGCCGTTTCGGGACGCACGTTGCGGTTCTGGATAGAACCCTCAATCCGTTTCCTAAAGGAGTTGAACGCCGTACTATCTACGGTCGGCACCGTAAAGTAGGCGTAAATCAGCTCGAACATCGTCTCCATGTCTTCTGGAGAAGCCATCCCAGAGATGCCTTCCTGCAGCATGCCAATTGTCGGCGACACGGCCACTACTTTGCCGGCTAACTTCTTCTCGAGCTCAATTCGATTAAAGGGACCCAATCCGCCCTCGCGCACGACGGAAGAAGCGGTCGCTGCAGCGATATAGTCTGCATCTTCCACCAGTGAATGACCGCCCGGACTGTGGGCAGAGAATAGAATCTCATCGTTTTTGAAGTCGGTCGACTTGAGCTGCACGCGCACGCCATTGCTCAGCGTCCACAGGGCCACGCCCAGTTCGGGGATGGAGTCGCGCGCGGTAACCTGACCGGGCGGAGGCACGTTTTCGACCAGCGGCGCATCCGATATATCTTCGCTATAGGGTGCAACTTGACTGGCTTCTACCTGCGCAAAAACGGCCAGCAATTCTTCCTGTGTAGGCACCTTTACGCCGGCGCGATCCGGCGCATCAACCGTAATTACGCGATTGCGACCGCTGTTCCACGCGCTAGCCAATGCGTTAATTTCGTCCAGCTCAATGGTCGGTACATACTGCATATAAAGCGCGTACTCTCTCTCTATGCCCGGTATCGCTTCGCCTTCGAGTATGTGCCGAACGTACTCACCGGCGAAACCGCGCGAAGGCTGCTTATCCCGTTCGCGATAAGCCTGTTCCATGCCGCGCATCATTTCCTTTTTCGTCCGATCTAGTTCAGGCTGAGTAAAGCCGTGCTGACGCACCCGCTCAGCTTCGGTGAGCAGCGCCTGCAGGCCCTGCTCAAAGCCGTTGTTCTGCACCGCAGCGCCCAGCGATATGAATTCTTTGGTCCGCAGCCAGCGGCCCTGACCGGAACCCGCACCGAGAAAGGGTGGCTCCGGCTGTCGCGTCAGTTCACTGAGGCGCTGGTTGAGCATGCTGTGGTAAAGGCGCTCAACAATGGAGCGACGATAGGAACCCACCGTGCTCCCATCGCGCACGTCCTGCTTCGTGTAGATGCTGACTACGTTCTGCGTCGCCTCTGGATCGGAAGCTATGGCAAAGAGCGTTTCATCGTGATCTGGCACGGGAAATACCGTGCGTTCGCGAGGTGCTTGGCGCACCTCCAAACGGGAGAAATACACCGAGGCAAGAGATTCCATATAGGATGGCTCGAAGTCGCCCACCGCCACAAAGCCCATCAGGTCTGGGCGATACCACGTATCGTAAAACTGGCGCAGAGAAGCGTGATCAAACGTGTCGAGTACGGCTTTCTGTCCTATTGGAATGCGGTTGGCATAGCGCGAACCCCGTAGCAGCACGGGAACCTGCTGATCGAACATGCGCCGGTTCGCACCGCGCCCCAAGCGCCACTCCTCAACGACGACGCCGCGCTCCTTTTCAACCTCTTCACCGTCAAAGCGAACGCCGTGCGCCCAGTCTTCCAGTATTTGAAAAGCCGTCTCGATAACGTGCGTGCTATCCATAGGTATTTGCAGCATGTAAACCGTTTCGTCGAAGCTCGTGTAGGCATTGAGGTCTGGGCCAAAGCGCATACCTATGCCTTCGAGATAGTCGACCAATTCCTGCTTTTCAAAGTTTTTTGTGCCGTTAAAGGCCATGTGTTCGACAAAATGCGCTAGGCCCTGTTGGTCGCTGTCTTCAAGAACGGACCCGGCATCGACGACTAGGCGGAGTTCTGCCCGGTTCTCCGGCTTGGCGTTGCTGCGAATCACGTAGCGAAAACCGTTGTCAAGGACACCCGTAACAACAAGCGAATCCGCGGGCAATACCTCGGCCAGTGGCCCGGTATACTGAGGCGAAGACGGAAGCGGTGGCGGTGGCGTGGCGCAGGCGCTTAAGAGCAAGCAGATGGCTAAAGATGAGAAAAAACGGTTCATGTGGCTCCTCGCAGTAAATTGCGGTAAACAGTGTGCGTCCAGTATGGTTATACCCAACTGATAAGTGAAAACAACGTTTGGAGCAAACGGTGGACACCTGTTAGCAGCGCCTTTTCTCTAAGGCGTATCGCTTGCCCAAAATGGCGGACCAACCTATCGTATTTCCGCGTAAGGGAAACGAGGAAAAACACATGCAGCACGGCGAAGCCATCGCACTGGCCCGCACACTAGGTGAACAGTTTGCAACGCGCGCCGAAGCAGCGGACCGCAGCAGCACCCTACCGATAGAAGACGTCCAGGCACTCAAGGAATCGGGATATCTAGCCATAAACGTACCGCAAGAGTATGGGGGGCCCGATCTGTCTTTGCGGACCTGCGTGGAGGCGCAGCTCGAGCTGGCTAAGGGCAGCGCTTCTACCGCTCTGGTATCGGCTATGCAACTGCAGGTCATGGGCGGCGCGCGCCTAACGCGACCCTGGCCGGAGCCGCTTTACGAGCGCCTCTGTGGGGAGGCCGTCTCCGGCACTATGCTGGTTAATTCGCTGGCCTCCGAGCCTGAAATCGGCAGCCCCTCGCGCGGCCGTATCTTTGCCACAACAGCCGAGCGCACTGCGGACGGTTTCGTCGTAGACGGACGCAAGACTTGGAGCACGGGCGGAGCCCACTTAACGCACATGATTGTGGGCGTTATGCTGGGAGAAGAACCGACTAACATTCTGGTAGAAAGCCATCGAGAGGGCATTGAAATTCTGGAGACGTGGGACGACGCACTGTCGCTGCGAGCAACCGACAATCACGACGTATTCTTTCGCAACGTCCGCGTGCCAGCCGATAACCTAGCGGCGCGGACCGATGCTCCCCAGCGCTTTCAACCCTGGGCACCAATGCTCTTTTCAACGCCCTATTTGGGAGCAGGTCTAGCTGCACGCGATGCCGTTGTCCGCTACGCCTTGGAACGCGTGCCGAAAGCGCTCGGAAAAAGTATTTCCACGCTGCCCAAGATCCAACGGCTGATTGGCGAAGTCGACGTGCAGCTGATGGCCGCGCGTGCGCTCCTCTTGGAGGTCGCCGACAACGAGGATTCACCGCCTGCGCGCGTGGCTGCCGCCAAGCAATACGCCGTTGAAGTCGCCAATTCTGTCACGGAACAGTGCGTGCGCATTGCCGGTGCAGCCGGTCTCAGTCGCTGCCTCCCACTAGAGCGTTTCTTCCGTGACGCGCGCGCGGGCCACATGCATCCACCCAACGGCGACACGGCCTATGAGACCGTTGGCAAAGGCGCTATCGAGTCGCTTCCCAACAACTAGAAGCGCACTCATTTCCATGCACCTGCTACCGCCCGAAGTCTTACTGCCTTTCTTTGCAGCTGCCACTGCCCTTGCCCTTGCTCCTGGACCCGACAATTTATTTGTCCTGACGCAGTCTCTGCAGCATGGACGGGCCGCAGGTTGGTCCATCACGCTCGGCCTGTGCAGCGGTCTCGTGCTCCACACGAGCGCGGTTGCCCTGGGATTGGCCGCAGTGCTGCAGAAAACCCCGCTAGCGCTGAACGCCATCCAGAGCGTCGGTGCACTCTATCTTCTCTATCTGGCTCGGTCGGCTTGGCGAGCTGCAGACCAAGCGCTGCATTCGGCAAACGAAGCCAGCGTCCGCCTCGGTGTGCTCTATCGGCGCGGCATCTTTATGAATGCGACTAACCCCAAGGTCGCCCTATTTTTCCTCGCCTTTTTGCCACAGTTTGCCGATCCGGTGCGCGGCGCTCTATCCGCGCAGATGGGGCAACTCGGCCTCGTTTTTATCGCTGCTACCATGCTCGTATTTGGCGGCGTTGCCATGCTGGCAGGCACCCTGAGTCCGTGGCTGGCACGCACGCCGCACGCCCAGCGCACGACCCATCGAATAGCCGCTGGCGTCTTTGTCGCACTGGCCCTGCGTCTCATCTTCACCATGGAATAGCCGCGCAGATATGGGGTCGTTGCCCGGCGTTCGGTTCACCGCTACATTTTCGCACTAGCTACACGCCGACCCATCCCACGGCCGGTCTCACTCTATTCCGCACGCGAGACGCATTGGAAAGACCTCTGTGACTGACGGCATACATACCGCCCCACTTCCCGTGCGAGGCATCGCCGAAGCGCTGTGCCAGCATCTGCGCACGAGCAACCGCCTCGTTCTAACGGCGCCGACCGGTTCTGGCAAGACAACCCAAGTACCGCAAATCCTCTTTGATAACCGCGTAGTAGACGGAGAAATCATCGTTTTACAGCCGCGCCGCCTGGCCGCGCGACTAGTCGCCCAACGCATCGCCGAAGAACGGGGCGAACGACTGGGCGATCTGGTCGGTTATCAAACGCGCTACGACCGGCAGGTGAGCGACCGCACGCGCATACGCTTCCTCACAGAAGGACTCTTTTTACGCAGGCTTCAGGGCGACCCGGATCTACGGGGTGTTGGCGCTGTGCTGCTCGACGAATTTCACGAGCGCAGCGTGGCCGCAGACCTTAGTCTGGGCTTGGTTCGCCAGCTACAGGAAACTCGCCGTCCCGAGCTGCGGCTGGTGCCCATGTCCGCCACGCTTGACGCGGACGCCCTGTCGTATTGGCTCGACTGCCCCGCGCTCAGTGCCGAAGGACGCGCCTATCCGGTCGATATGCGCTACCGACCTACAGATGCGCATACCCCACCTTGGCAATCGGCCACGGATGCGCTAGCAGAGCTCTTACAGAGCGAATCAGAAGGAGACATACTAGTTTTCATGCCAGGGGCGTATGAGATACGTCGCACCATTCAATGTATGACAGAGCGGATCGATCGGCGTTGGAACCTGCGCTTTTATCCGCTCTACTCGGCGCTTTCAGTGCGCGAGCAAGACGCCGCACTGACACCGAGCGATCAGCGCCGCGTTATCGTATCGACCAACGTCGCCGAGACGTCTATCACCATTGAGGGGATCCGCCACGTCATAGACAGCGGTCTAGCGCGCGTGCATAGGCACGATCCGCGCCGCGGTATTGACGTATTGCTCATTGAAAACGTCAGTCGCGCCTCTTCGCAGCAGCGCGCAGGACGCGCCGGGCGCACGGCCCCAGGCACGTGCACGCGCCTGTGGTCTCAGGCCGAGGATGGCGCGCGCGCCGAACGCGACGCTCCAGAGATTCAGCGCCTCGACTTGGCCGATGCCCTGCTGCAGCTAGCTGCGCTCGGAACCCGTTCCATCGACGCGTTTCCCCTACTCGATCGCCCAGATGCGTCGTCCATCGACCAAGCTGTTACCCTGCTGCGCGACCTAGGCGCACTCGATGAGGACGACGAGCTAACGCCCACCGGACGCAGCATGGCCCAGCTACCCTGCCACCCGCGCCTGAGTCGTTTTCTAATCGAGGCCGCTCAACGCAGTTGTCTAAAGCGGGCCTGTATCTGGGCTGCACTCATTGGCGAGCGCGATATTTTGCAGCGGCCCATTCGGCGCGAATACAGCGAATGCGACGATGCGCTGCCCTCTGATATCGAAGTGCGTGAACGCGCTCTGCTGCGCGCCAAGGAGCGCCGCTTTGACGCAGCCGCATGTAGCGGGCTCGGTGTGAATGCACACGCCGCGCGCCAAACGAGCCAAACAGCGGATCTATACGCCCAAGCAGCAAAACGAGCGGGGCTATCGTCGCAGGGACGCGGGCACAGCACGGAATTAGCCAAGTCACTCTTGGTTGCCTTTTACGATCGCGTGGCCATTCGACGCGGCGGAAGAGACACCCTGCTGTGCGCCATGAGCAACCAGCGCCGCGTCGAGCTCGACCGGACCAGCGCGGCGCGCAGTGCACAGGCCTTTGTCGCACTCGAAGTCCGCGAATTGGAGGCCCGCGGCGACAGCGGTGTGCGAACAGCTCTTTCTCAGGTCAGCGCCATCAATCCAGATTGGCTAGAAGAAATGCACCCTGCGCGCGTCTCTATTGCCGAGGAAACGCGTTGGAACGCACAGGAGCGCGCCGTCGAAGGCGTAGAGGTGCACCTCTACGGAGACCTAGTGTACTATCAGGAACCCTTGGAAACCGTATCGGCAGCAGCAGCCGAAGAGCTGCTTGTCGAAGAAATTGTCGCCGGCCGCATTCGATTGGAACAGTGGGACCGCGAGGTCGAACAGTGGATCTATCGAACTCGTTTAGTCCAGCGTCTCTTTCCCGACCGCTCGCTGGTCTCTTACAGTGAAGACGACCTGCGCGTCATATACCACGAAATCGTCTCTGGCGCCACGCGCTACAGCCACGTTCGCAACCGGCCCTGTTTGGGCTATGTGCAGAATGCGCTCTCTTATGGAGAGCAGCAGTTTGTTGAGCAGATGGCCCCCACCCACTGGAAATTGCCATCGGGACCGCGCATGAAGATCGAGTACTACGACGGAGAAACGCCGCGCGGACGCGCCAAAATTCAAGAGCTCTACGATTTAGAACAGACGCCGCGCATTGCCGGTGGGAAACAGGCACTGCTGCTAGAAATTCTAGCGCCCAACTTTCGTCCCGTGCAGATAACCGATGACCTACAGAGCTTCTGGAAAAATACCTATCCAGAAGTGAAGAAAGACCTCAAGCGACGATACGCTAAACACGTCTGGCGCTAACTGAACAGACGACGTTTTTCTGACTACGACCGCATGATCGACAAATCGCGCGTCCCTCTTGCGAACCTTTCCTTTGCCAGTCCGGCCCCGTTGTTCTATTTTCTGAGCCCTTGTTTAGCATACTACACCTGTACCCGCTTCAGAGTACTGACTACACCCATCCACAAACAAACAAACCCTTATGTCTGATACATTCCGCGTAGCACTGACCCGCGACTTTCTCAAAAGCGATGGCACCATAAGCTTCGGCGATATTGGTCTCGACCGACTAGACCGAACGCCCGGTATTGAATGGGAATTCCTAGACGAGGATACCTCTCCTATCCACGGGGACCAACTCCGCGATTACGACGCCCTGCTCCTGCTCGCATCGCAGATTGATGCCGCTAGCGTGCCCGAGAACGGGCGCCTTTCTCTCATCGCACGATTTGGCGTAGGCTTTGACAACGTCGATGTCGAAGCGTGTACGCGCAGTGGCGTTATCGTAACCATTACTCCCAACGGCGTGCGCCGTCCCGTAGCCGTTGCTGCTCTGACCTACCTGCTAGCGCTGAGCCAGAAAATGCTGATCAAAGACTCGCTAGTCCGAGAAGGGCGCTGGCACGAACGCA
>Ga0181569_10002478_pt1 | contig 14580 bp, 10 predicted proteins | sample 101ome_19_FD_132452 | JGI IMG/M metagenome (GOLD analysis project Ga0181569, IMG submission 132452) | Coastal salt marsh microbial communities from the Groves Creek Marsh, Skidaway Island, Georgia - 101405AT metaG (megahit assembly) | ecosystem: Environmental > Aquatic > Marine > Intertidal...
AAATCAATACCCATAATATCATCCGTATACTTAGAATATCCATCTAAAAATATTCCCATATTACACCCAATATCTAATAAAGAATTATTAGTTATTGATTTCTCTGTCATATGATTAATTATTGGAACAAAGTTCTTTTCCCACACTGTTTCTTTTTTATCTATATAAAACTGAGATGTATTAAGTCTTTGATCTGGGTGATGATGCACATCTTCTTTCCAATATATACCAGTAACATCATCTCTATAATATGCAAAACCCTCAATCAAATCTTTGCTGATGAGATTTCCTATGATATTAAAAGCATAAGTCATCTCATTTCCATCTGGTGATGTCTTTTTATCTGTTAAAGATGATACTGCTTTTTTAACCATACTTGGTTTAATATCATTAATACCACAACTTGGATCTTTAACATTAATAGGTATAAATGTTAAACCACCTTTTTCTGTTAAATCTATAAACTTAGAGTGCTTTAATCCTAAACAATCATTACCATGATTTTCAAGATAATAAACATTTTCATTATTGGGATTAGTTAATCTTGGCAAAGCAGCTCCTGCAACAATCACACACTTCTTATTGAAAGATCTTGCAATATGCATGGGGCCATTGTCTGCTCCGATATACAAATCACAATTTTTAATCAAATTAATTAAAGTTTTAAAATCACAATTGTGATATGTTGGATCTGTATCATTTGTGACATGATGGCTTCCAGTTTCTATAACATTATATCCTTCATTTTTATAATGAAGAATAATGTTCTCATAATGACTTAATGGCCAAGTTTTTCCGGGCCAACCAGATCCATCACCACAAACAACAATATATTTTTCTTCTATAATACGATCTTCATCACACACTAATTGTGGATACTTATCTCTTCTATCTTCAAAGAATACATTTGCAACTTCAGCATAAGAGTCAATAAAAGGTCTCTTAACTCTGCTCTCATATGATAAATCCAAATCAATACCCATTTCATATTCTGTTTTAGATAAAAAGTCTTCGTGAAGATTGACTTCCTCCAACTCCTTTATATGATCTGGTGCGTGCTTGAAGTAATTTGGTATATCTGTTGATTTGGTAAAAAGTGTTATTTCAGCTTTAGGATGATCCTGTCTCAACTTCTTAATGATTGGCTCAATTAATATAACATCACCCAACCCTATTGTTCTCTTAATAGCTATTGAGTTTATATCACCCATATTCTTTGACATAGCAACAGTGTGCTTATTATGATTTGCAAATCTATAGTTACCAACTAAAGTTGGAAGTTTTCTTTTTATCTCTATCTCACCAGTCTCTTCATTGATAGAATGTTTGTTATCTATAGGGGCAGGTGCGCCAATCTGTGCCTCAATATAATTTATAGTTTCCTTATAACCACCATCTCTTTCAATCCACTGAATAACACTTATTTCTGTGGATACAGTTCCTCTTAATTTTTCATAAGACCACTGATTAACTATTTTACCCGCAGAAAAATCATGTTCGCCATTTGAATCTTCAGTGATACATAATGCCCAATCTGCTGGTATGCCTTTGCGGTGAGAAACTTCATCAATTATAATTGTTGTTAAGTTAGGTGGGTTTTCTATCCTATAGTCAAAAGTATTAGCTTTACCCTCTGGCTTATTAATGTCTTTGCTTTCTAAATTTGAAAGACACCAATTAACATTTGAATCATCGTATTTTTCAATATGACTATCAATATGTCTTGGATACCACTTAACATTATTAATAGTTCTATAAAAAATAATATCACCTACAGCTAATTCCAAAGCTTCATTTATAAATGTTGGAATAGGTTTATGATTAATCCATTGCACATTTAAAAACAAACTATTGACTATTTTTTTAACTTCTTCTGAATTTTCTTCCTTAAATGATGAAACAATCAAATCAACATTCTTATATGTTTGTTCAGATATGTTTTTTACTGCCTCTACTATTTGATCGTCATCAGAATTTTCTACAAACAATAAAACACTAACCATTTTGTTTTCTGACATTATAACCTCATATATTAATTATTTTAATTAAACTTGTGTTAATTGATTTTAATACTGTTTTACTAGATAAATCATCATAGTAAGTTATTAATAAGGTATTTCTATAATCTTCCCAATTAACAGTAAAGTCTTTACTAACCTCACCATTGTTTTGCTCCTTAACAATTTCATTAAGTGCGTTCAATGTATAAAGAGTATTAGTTTCTTTCTTTCTATGTAAAGATATAGTATTACTTATAACATCAGAAAATATAGTGTTACCACTCTTCTTTATATTGTAAGTTAATATTTTCTTATGCTTACTTGACTTATCTTGCAAGATGAATATCTTATCACCCATAATATCAAAATTATCCTTTATGTTTGATATAACTTCATCTATATTTTTTGATTGGCAAAATGTAGCCAATAATAATGTATTTAACATAAAAACCTCCATTCTTTTATAATTAATATAATAACTTTTTTAATACTTTTAAAATTTATTTAGATATATTTTTAAACCTCTGATGCCATATATGTGATGCTATAGCTAAAGATGTTTGAAATTCTTTTTCAAACTTAACAGTATCCTGTGGCATACCACCAACACCTTTTTTTGATCTTACTGATTGCTTACCTATTGGGACTTGTTCTCCATCTCTTGATATTCTATATATTAATGCGTTTCCTGTATTACCTTTAGAAGGTTCTAAATCACCTACTCTTATGTATTTATAAAAATCTTCTGGTATGGGTGGTTCAAACCCTAAATCTCTTGCAACTGTTTCTTTATTCACCACTATACCTTCAGATCCGCTTTTTAATCCTTTTTTTTGTAATTGTTTTGATTTTACTACTACTGTTTCATCAAAAGTTCCATCTTCCATATTATAAGGATGATAATTAATATTACTACCATTACCTACACCAACCCAAAGATTATCTTCTTCATCAACTTTTAATCTACTCTCATTTAGTCCAAAAACACTTGCAAAATTTTCATTAGGTATACCAGCTGGATTATGTCCTGTAGATATATTAAGGTGTAATCTTTCACAAAATACGCGCGATTGTATCTCATCACCTAAACCTAAAGGCGGATCTAAAGTATTATCTGTTGATATTTCATTTAGCTTATTTTTGTATTCATTCTGTATTTCCAACTGACGATCATAAAAAGCCTTAATTTCGTCCGGCTTATCTAAAAGAGTTCTCGCACACAGTGATATCATATTATCATTTATAGTTTCTATATGATTATCGTCTTGATTACCATACTCCATTTCAAAAATATAAAGCTTGGCTATTTTTTCTTCTTGTTCAGATGACAGTTCTATATCTTCACCTTTTTTTATTTTACCTCTATCCTTTATTTCTTCTATTATTGTTACTACTTCTTCTAACTCTTTTTCATTAACATCAACTTTATTTTTTTTCAAATTTTCTATCAAAGATTCTAAATTTTGTATTGGTCCGTTTTTATTTAATGATGTTGAACCATAATATCTATTAACAACTCCAGTGCGCCAATATTTATCTAACCCGTCTTTTTTGGAACTACTTGATTTTTTGGCTTTTTCTATCCACTCACCTAAGTTTTCTTTAGCGTTTGTAGTTTTTTCACTGATATATTTTTTAAGATCGCTTTGTTCTTTATCCAAAGATTCAATAGCTTCTCTTGTATAACTATTAACTTTCTTGTATTCACTACTATCTTCGCCAAATTTATCACCAACATACCCTAGAGTTATTTCCATATTTTGCTGAGGTGAAGAATTTCCTTGCAAATCATCACTAGTCATTTTATTCGATGTATGTAAGATCGAAGCCTTTTCGCCGTCAGTTATTAATACCATAGTATCAGTAGAATTCTCTCCTTGACCTCCACCTTCAATCATTTCTCTGTATTCATCTATATTTTTACTATTAACTTCTAAACCATTTTCCTCTAAATATTTAACAGTATTATCAAGAGATTCTTTTGAACCCCATACATGACTTACTGAAAGGTTTTCTATATCAAAACCGCCTTTTTCTATTTCATCTAATACTCTAAAATACTCTGTTCTAGCAGCATTGCAGGCGGATCGTATAGATTTGTCAGCCTTACCATTTTTTATGGAATTTGACTGAGGGTTTTTTGCAACTTTTGTATCTTTTATTCTTTCAACTATCAACCCCTCTAATTCTTCATTTGTTAGTGAAGGGTTTTTAATCAATTCTTCTAAAGCATAACCAGTGGATATTTCGTTTACAAGAGAACCTAAGTTTCCCGGAGCTGATACTTCACCCATTAACCCACCTTCTTTTGCATCGCTATCAATAATGTTTTGTCTTTGAGAATCACCATCATCCCTACTAAAAAATTCTGATATACTATCCCTTATTTTCTTTAGTCTAGGAGCTCTTTCTTCAAAATCTTGATTTAATTGATAATCATAATCAACACTTGTATCACTTGTATCTATAGGCTTTTGATTTGTATCTTTTGGTTCTTGTTGTTGTGTATTATCTGGTTCTTGTTGTAATGATTTTGTATCTAGACCTTGATTTTTTTGTTTTTCTGCATTTTTTTCGGGCGCAGATATATAATTTAATTTTCCATCAACTGTTTTAGCAACATATTCACCAGAACTATTATACCATTTACCACCCTTAGCTATTAATCCTGCTTTTTCTGCATCAATACTGGCTTGACTTCTTTCATTGATTTTAAACAATTCATTTTTAGGATTTTCTTTTTTTGTTATAATATTGTATATATCAGATCTAAGCATCATCTCTCTCATTATGTCCAAAAGTTTTTCTAATATATTCTAACTCTTTATCATTCAATCCAGTTTCTACTTCTTCACCATCTCCCTCTTGTCCGGCAGTAGGTATTCCTGCAGCTGGTGCTGAGCCACCCATTGCTGCGGTGGCTCCTCCGGTGTCACTTTTATCATACTGATCTTTAGTCCAAATTATCTCACCCTTATCACCTATCTTTGCAACAAAGTTTCCACGGCGATCATACCAACCACCGCCTTTAGAAGTATAACCTCTTCCCTTTAATTGATCCATAGATTTTTCTCTTCTATTCTCAAGTCCGGGATCTGAAAATCTTTTATAGATTTGTTTTGGTTTTTCTTCTTCTTCCAGTTTTTTATTTAAAATATTATTTGGTTCTTCTGAAGAAAATTTATTATGTAGATTGGATAATATCTCTTTTGCAATTGACTCATCTATTTCATGTTCTTTTATAAAATTATAATATTCTTTATCAAAGTTTTCAAAATTACCCTTGAATATTTCCAATACATAATCTGGATTAATACTTTTTATAAGCTTATCAGCTATTTCTTCTTTACTCATACCCTCAACTATATTTGAAGGGTTCTTTGGTATATCATTTGAATTAATAATAGTTTTACCTTCTTCTTCTGGAACATCGCCGGTTAATGTTGCATTAAGCTCATCAATTATTTTTCTCATAACTTGAGCTTGTTTCGTTTTATTAAAAACAAAATATTCCTCATATTGATCTTCACTACCATCAAAAACTATAGGATTTTCTACACCAACAGAAATAAATAAGCTAGTTGCAGTTTTTGTTCTTATTTTATTATTGACTCTATTTAATAAATTATTCATAACTTTAAAAAATAATTTATCATCATGTATAAGTTCTCTTCTTAAGTCTAGCTTTATGTTATTAATAACAAACATATATAATGTCTTTATTTTTTCTAAAGTAACATAATCTGAACGATATTGCACATCCTTACCTTTAGAATTATATCTATCACCTCTATCAGTATGAGAGTTTACATAATCTTTAAATTTCTTTAAAATTTGCTCTTTATCTATTTTATAGTTTAAATTCATTTTATTTCCTGTTATATTAATTACTAGCTAACTAACTAATATTAATTTCTGATATATTAACTTGACCGGGTATACTAGTTATGAAGTTTTCAAATATTTGCGCATCATTAAGTGGTCTATTAAATACTCTAGTTAAACTAATAACTCCATTCATGAAGTTACTAGTTTTAGCGATATCTGTTCCTATAATTAACTTAGTATCAGCAGCTACTACTGTTGGAGTAGTAAACATAGATGCTGATAATGTATCGCTAACAGTTCTTGTTAATATAGATGGCTCTCCGTTAATATATAACTTTGATCCTCTATCTATACCATTAGTTTCTTTTAATGTAGCTGCTATATTATACCACTTACCCAGTTCAACAGAACCAGTTGCTGCAATCTCATCAACAGCTGTTATAGATCCTGCAGTTATAGAATCTGTATCTACATCAAAAACAAAAGAACCGTTTCTTATTTTTAAAGAACCATATGTTTCAACACCATCAGTTAAGGTTAATATGTCAGTATCTGCAGATGTAAAAAACTTAGCTGATGTTAATAAAGTATATCCATTATCCAGTGGATCAGCTGCAGTAAATAATGTTGATGTTTCGCTTTCTATATATGATGATCCATCCAATCTAAATCCGCCCTCAACAATACCAGCTGTCCAACCAGTAACTCCTGCAGATACAGAGTTATCTGTTCCAAAGTTTGCCATATCTCCGATAGCTGTTCCAAATATAGAACCAGTATTAGAGTTACCAGACCAATCATATACTCCAGTTAATCCACTAGTTAAGAAAACATCTGTTTGTTCCATTGCATTATATTGGTATTGCAATACTAGTGTGCTGTCTGCCGAGCTGCCATTAGGTAGTATTGTTTGATCTAAGTTAGCATCTAACAATCCCTCTGGCTGTGGTCTGTAAGTTGAACCTATATAATTATAACTATTTAACGTTAAGTTTTCAACAACTATGTCACCGTGAAATGTTCCATTATCGTCAATCATAAGTGTTAATTTACTATTATCATCAACAGTAACATTAACAAAATATTCTTGAGCATCTGCAGTTGTAGTATTACCAACTAAATTTTCATTGTATTCGTTTAAACTAATAGCTTTTGTTATATATGTTCCACTTGAAGAAAAAACACTAGATCCATCACCATAACTTAATCCAATAACACCATCTTTTTCTGGGTTCTGATATTCATAATCTATATCTGAACTTTCTTCTTTTGATCTTCTTATTCTATAAAGTGATAAAAACTTACCACTAGTAATTGAGTCTTCTTCTACCAAATTTATAAATGGCTGTTTGTCAAAATCTCCAGAGTTACCAGAAAATTTAACACCAGTTCTTAATGTAAAATTTTTACCATTCATATTTAATCACCTATATTCCAATAAATTTGACCTGTTTTTCTGACTTCTTCTTGTCCCACAAAAGCTGATGGGTAATCACCTTGTTTAATCATAAATGAATCAACATTAAACAAAGATCCTTCATCTGCTCCTTCTACGGGGTTATGAAGCTGTTCTACCTTAACAGATCCGGTAATAGATGAGGGGTGCCCCGGATCACTAATAGCAGTATTCCTAACAAAAAATGGTCTCCACTCTAAGTTAGTCATAACAGCTGTTACAGATGCACTATTGCTTTCTGGGCCGAGAGTAAATGTTACTCTTGCACTAACTGATCCACTAGCGGCAATCATTCTTAAACCACAAATATATTTGTTTTTATCAATAAAATTTTCTGGTGAATAATCTATGGTGTGTATTGCCCCTCCACCCTCATATCCTGTATTAACTCTAACGCCAGAGGTTCCAGTGTATATCTGTCTTTCATCTACATTAACTATTGCTGTTGGATCACCGTTTTGTTCTAAGATAGGAGTCCAACTATTTTGTGACTTTAATACTAAATTCTCCCAACCTTCTTCTAATAGAACACTTGAGTTTCTATTATCAATGGTTAACATACCACCATTATCTGTTGTTCCTATTTTTAGATCTGGGAAATTATCCATTGCGTTACTTCCATAAATAGAGTGTTGATCATCGGAAAAACTTGTTGGGCCTTCAAAACCTACAGGAGTCGCGTTGTGATTATACTCTGTGCTATCTTCTATACTATCAACTATAGAAGCATAAAGATTTACAGCTGTAACATCTTCAAATCTCCACCAACCTACTAAAGTGTTAGCACTTGGAGATAAATCATTTTGAGCTTGAACACTTAGTTTTTCTGGATATAACCCTATACTAGTTACAGAAGCAAGTTCAGCCATAACAGGATCACTTGCACTGAGACACCACAATCTCATCTCATCGACTTTACCATTAAATAGTATTAATCCCTTAGCATCTAATGGGGAACCCGTAGAAGGGTATGCAGGGTTGCTTAAAGCCCCTGCGGCATGAAGGTTGTCTAAAGTCTCTACTCTATCTAACACTCCATTTATATATACGGACATAGTGCTATTACCTTCACCGCTTCCATATGTATCACCCTCCCAATTATACTTTGTCATCAAATGAGTCCAAGTATTAACAGGTATACTAGAGTTTGATGTTAAACTATATGCTATATTTGTTCCACTAGTGAATTGAAAATCAACATAGTGAGCAGATGTTGAATCTCCCTCTGGGTCTATATATATTAATCTACTATGATATATTCCATCAAAACCTTCCGTTGTTGTTCCAAATATATCATCACCATTTTCGTCTTGACCATATGGGCCACTTGTAGTATCTCTTTGTATTGTAGCTTCCCAATATTGGTTTGCGTATCCTGCAGTATATTCTATGTCTGATAATTTAACCCAAGATTCAAAAATTAAATTGTTAGCTATGGGGCCATTAACACCTATATTATCCAAACCAAACTCAGTGTTATTTCCTTCTGCTGTTGGGAGTTTCATATACTCACCAATGCCGTCAAGTTCTATTGATTTAGTAGATCCTGTTACAACTTCCAAATGAAAACCAGTTACTCCATTGCTTGGTGTATCTGTAAGATCTATTATAGTAACATCTTCAACAGCTCTTGATAAAATATATCTAAATTGCCCAGTAGCTACTGGATTTATAAACCTAAATGCCATTTTATTTTCCTTTATATATCAATTGCAATCTTAACAGTTAATGGTAAGTCTGTGGGTTTTTTAATTGGTTTTGTTAATTTAGCAACAGCCAATAACTCATTATTTTCATTATATAAACCAACAGATGTTATCATAGGTGAAAAATTATATCCAGACGAAACTAAATCTTCCCAATATTTAAACCTATCAGTGCTTCCTGTTATAGAAGTTTTAGTATATAAATTATCATGTCCAGCCTCTATACTTTCGCCGTTTGCACATAAACTAGCTGTAGCAGCCGCTGTGTGATTTAGTGTATAATTAAGTTCATTTGATTCACACTTACAATAAACATTTAAAGCTGTATGTTGAACTCTTGTATTAAAAACTAATGATGTTGTTGAGGTTGCAACCTCTCTATATTCTGCATTATCAATAACAATCATACCATCATCGTATAACACCTTACCTATTGATAATCCGTTTGATAGTTTTAAAAAGTTACCATTACCATCATCATAATAAGTATCAGCTATGCTATTACCAACAAAATTAGTGCCCGTGACAGTGGCAGTAACACTACCAGTCGCTAAAGCCATATCATAAAAGTTCTTCCTTATACTTATTATACCTAATTGTGCATCAGCTGGTTGAGTCGCTGTTAAAGAATAATCACTTGTTCTCTCTGATAATATTTTTCTTACCGTATACCAATATGATGAGTTACTACCATCCCAACTAGCAGTCATCGCACAAACAGAATCATTAGGTGAACTAATTATTTGATGATCATTTATACCCTTAGTCAAAGGACACTCTATATCATCAATAGCTATTTGTTTTGAGCTTTCAAATGTTACAAAAAAATAGTCTGATGGATTTATTCTAACATATCCACTTTCAATATCTTTATTAGTTCTTATTGGTAGTAATGGATCTGGCATTTACACTCTCTAATAATCTAGCTTAACTTGAGTTTCTATTTGAATTTTATTATTTTTCTTAACAGTATTTGATAACTTACCTATAGCTAATAACTCACCTTCATTATTGTATAAACCAACAGAAGTAATAAATGCTGTTGGATCATCAAATATATTTTCGTTTGTATCTGGGTTTTTCCCCGTTGGGTTTTCAGTGTAATTAAATTCAGAACCCTCCGCTACTGCCGAAAACAAAGTTCTACCACTTCTTATAACTGCGTCATATTTTAATCTTTCAACGTTGATAGAGTTATTATCTATATTATCACTAGTTACAGAAAAACCAAAATCACCAGACACACCACTGGTTGGCCAAGTGAAATTCATACTTACAAACTCATCATCATTGTCTAAAACTATTTGATTTGTGTCATAAAATATAACACCAACTCTTTTTGCTTCATCAGAAATAGTTCTTCTTAATATTCTACCCTGATTTAAATTATTATTTACGGGCTTTGATCCAGCTGCTGGTTGATCATAATATGTCAGTGTTCTTTGTAGTGAAGAAACAGACTCTTCACTAAAAACATTTCCACTTGAACCTAATAATATGTTTTTAGAATTATATAATCTCATAGTAGAGTTACCAACCAACACACCACTACTTCCAGATAATTGACCAGTTGGGTCAGCAGCTAATGCAGGAGCATTCGCAATAAGGCCGGGTGTTAAACCTCCTGCATGATCTGCAGCTGTTAGAGACCCTATAGCGTTGAATCTCCACCAACCCACTATATTACCAGCACTTGTTGATGTTCCAGTTAAACCAGAATCATAAAAGTTATTAAAAGTTCCTATAATACTTTTTTCTGGATTTGCCACAACATCAACTGTAGTATTTAATAATGTGTTTAAATTATCATTATATTTAGTTGTTCCATCTTTTAGTCTTATATTCCAAACTCTTAATTCTTGTATTTGCCCATCATAAGGCCCAGATATTTTTGGATCATTACTAGGAGCTAAAACTCCTCTATCTCCATCAAACTCACCATCTGTTCTACTAAAGTTTGAAACACCAATATATATATTATTACCACTTGGCCCATCAAGAGAATCAGTAGATCTTAATCTTTCTTGCCTAATTGGTATTCTTTGTTCAAGCATATTTGGTTGTGGTGTTGGGCCGTTTGAACTATCAGAACCCTTAAGTCTTGGAAAAACCTGTTCTTTATTAAGAAGTTTGTATCCATCAACATAACCCAACACAACCCCAGATCCTAACTCAGCATCCCCCACATTATTTGATACTAATTCATATGGACTCCATGTAACTATTATATGGTGAAAATTACCATCAAAAAGATTTATACCAACATCGTTAGGAACAAACAATCCAGAAGCTTGAACATTAGCGTCAGAAAAGTTTTCTGTAAAATTAGATTCTGTTTTATCCACATATGTGTCTGAGTTATTAGGATATGTAGATGTGTTTCTTATATAAAACCTAAAAGCTTCGTTTATACCATTAGGGCCTTTAGTTAACTCTAACTTCATAAATTTATTTCTTGTTTTATCGTCTGCAGAATTAGCTATTCTTCTAAAAAATAAAACAGAATCTTTTTGGTGAGGTCTTATTATTGCCTCTATTGTTATACCATCAACAATGTTATCAATACCTTCAGCGGCCATATAAGGTGTATCATTAAGAGAAACACCAAAGAAACTTTTATCACTTAACCCAACTTCACCACCATATGGGTTTTTCAAATCCAAAGCCCCAGTAAATCCGGTAGCGTGAGTATCATAATATAAAGGCTCTGCAGAAGAACCATCAATATGGCCAGTAATACTTTGTGTTCCTAAGTTTAACTCCATTCTAAATGATGATGGTTTTATACCACTAAAACCTATATCTTTTCTCAAGTTAATTAATTTAAAAACAGATATATCCACACTTGTTGAGCCACTTTGTATGTTTGTTATTGATGGATCATAATTATCATCTAGATCTGCTCTATACAAATAGTATGCTATATGATCAAATATTCTTTGATGTGATGTTGTTGTGTTATATCCAGCAGCGGTGCTATAATCCATATCACCTTCACTCATATAAACACCATTAACCATATCGGCAGTTATTGATTGGCCAAGTATAGGTATTTCAGTAAAGTCAAATTTATATTTTATTTCATCTTCTTTATTAAAACCAAAATCTGGATTATCGTCGCCATTTAAAGAACCTATCTTACCCAAACTTCTTATACCTGTGAAAAAATGAGCATAAGAAGCCGAAGGACTAGTCTCCGATAATGAAACTGTCTCTATCTTCTCATTAACATAACTTTGGATAGTTTCGTCTTCAAAAGCTTTAAATGACATAATGTTTTAGTATTGTAATCTAACAGAAAAAACTTTTTCTGTATCAAAAGTCTTTTTAACTGCTGGAGAAACCTTGGCTATTGCGAGCATTTCACCATCATCATTATAAAGACCAATTGTTGTTATAAATGTTGTAGGATCTGCTGTTAATGAGCCAGTAATAGATCCAGTAGTTCTATCAGATAACGCTGTTATATTATTTGTGTAATTAAATTCTCTGTTTTTAGCTCTACAAAAAAAAGAAGTTCTTTTAATACTATTAACAGATTTAAAATTAACTTCATTAATAGCTATAGTTTCAGCTGTTGAACCTTCACCAAATATAAAACCAGATGCAGGTGATGTTAAAAAGTTTGTTGATGTATTACCACCGTGGAAAACCAAAGTTCCTGTGTCGTAAAATACTGTTCCAACAACATTTGTTTCATCATTTTTCTGAACTAGAGTTCCCTTTCTACCAATACTATTATCAATTGTTGTATCTGGTATATCAACAAACTGTAAGTTACCAACAGCCCCAAAAGAAAATATAGCTGTAACACTACCACTTAATATACCATCATCAACTGTTGTTCTCCCTAATTGAATAGCTCTAAATATACCAGTTGTTGTTGTGTTGTCTTGTGCAAGTGGTATAGATGCATCTGATGCTGATGAAAAATAGTAATTAGTAAAGTGTCTAAAGGCAGAACTAAGAGGTGTAGTTGTTGTTGAACCTTGAGCATTTACTAAAAAACCAGTAGAACTAGCTTCTGCAACAAAAGAGTATATATTTCTAGCCGAAGCTGCTGTAGCTGAATCTATAACAAAGTTAGTAGTATATTCAACATCACTAACTGATATATCATCTTCATTAAAATTTGTTAACGCCATACCTTTTCTCTAATTAAGTTGTTGTTGCTTCATTAACTGTTAAGCTAAACTCTTTTCTAGCTCCAGTGTTGATACCAATAATATCCATAATTGTAGTTCCTGTTCCACCGCTAGCATTTTCGCCAGTTCTAATAGTGAAAGTAGCTAAACCACCAGCAGCTGGAATTGCTCTTGCAGCTGTCAAAACACCAATAGTAGAATCTCTAATAGTTGCTGTATATCCCTGTGGATCACTACCATTTTCAGTAACAACTGAAACAGTTATATCACTTCCAAAATCAACTGTTGCTTGATTAGGATCTAAACTCAATGTAGCTACTTTTAGTGTTCCTCTTGGTAGAGTTACTAATCTATTTAACAATGCTACCTCATCATTTGATGTGGGTTCCAAAACAGGTAGATTAATAATATCTGCCTCTGGATTAACTGTGTTTGCAATGTTGAATAATTGGTAATTAATCTCATCATCACCAAAGGCAAACTTTGTTATTTGAAAGGAGCCATCATTTCTAGCTAACAATTCTCGGCCCCTCTTAGTAAGAATTGCGTCTATAACTGCTGTTGATGAATCAAGAAATGCCAATTTATTTCCCCCTATTATTATACATAAAACTATATTGTATTATAATTTAATAAAAACAATGCTTATAATAAATATAAGTATTATTCACTATTTGTTTTCTTACTTCTGCTTCTTCTTCTTCTTTTTGGTTTTACTTTTTCTTCCTCTACAACCACTTCTTCCTTTACTTCTTCTACAGCCGCATACTCTGGAACTGCTTCTTCTGTATTAATAACTGGTTCCTCTATCGCTGGCTCTGGTTGTGGTTGTGGTTCTGGTTGTATAACCATACTTTCTTTTCTTTTTTGAGATATCAATGATTCTGTATTGATATGAATAATAGAATCACCATCAACATATATAACATCACATATAATATTAAACTCTACTAAAAGATCTATAGTTGTTTTATGATTTAAAAAACTATTATCAACATATACTATATCTGTTTTTATTTGTTTAATGTAATCTTCTATATCACTTCTTTCAATTAATGAAACACTAATATTAGAAAGTTTATTTCTATTTAAAATCTTTCTTATATCAGCAAAAGTATTGTAAGACTTTAAAACAGCTGGTTTCAAATTACTAACATGAAAATGTTTTGATAATTCCAATGTTAAAAAACCAGAGTGTGCACCTAACTCAGTAATAGAATTTTTATTTAAAGAATTAATTTTTTCTATAATTTTTTCTAATGTGAATATTCCAAATTGTTTAAAACTTGTTCCATATATAAACATTTATAAACCCCTTTTTATTTATGATGTAATTTTTTCTACACCTTGTTGTGTTATTTGTCTAATCAAATCAGTATCCTTAGTATCAACAGCGTTTATACCCACTCTAAATATATATGTTACATCATTAAATAGGTTTGTAA
>Ga0181569_10002483_pt1 | contig 14565 bp, 15 predicted proteins | sample 101ome_19_FD_132452 | JGI IMG/M metagenome (GOLD analysis project Ga0181569, IMG submission 132452) | Coastal salt marsh microbial communities from the Groves Creek Marsh, Skidaway Island, Georgia - 101405AT metaG (megahit assembly) | ecosystem: Environmental > Aquatic > Marine > Intertidal...
AAAGTGATGTCATTACAAATTATTTTAGGTCCTATGTTTTCAGGTAAATCAACTTTTATTATTAGAAATTATGATTTATATAAAAATAAAATTAAAACATTAATAATTAACTATAAACAAGATAATAGATATGATAATGGTAATTATATATGTTCACATAATAATGAAAAAAGAATTGCTAAAAAATTAGATAATTTATTTGATTTAGATGATTATAATTATGATTATTTTTTAATAGATGAGGCACATTTTTTTAATGATTTAAAACCATTTGTTATGAAATTATTAAATATGAATAAAAAAATAACTTTAGTTGGATTAAATGGTGATATAAATGGAAATATTTTTACAAATTTAGTATCACTTATACCATATTGTGATGGATTAAAATATTTAACTTCATTATGTAGCTTATGTAAAGATGATAATAAAGGTTTTTTACATATAAAAATAAAAAAAGATATTAATGATAAAAAAGATGAATTTAAACAAATAGGAAGTTCAGAAACATATAAAACGGTATGTAAAAAACATTATGATTTACATAATTTAAAATAAAATTTAAATATAAATATATAAATTAATATGAATAAATTAATAAAAAAAATATTAGAAGAAAAAATTTTAGAATCTAAAAATGATAAGTCAATTTCATCATATATTTTAAGTTTTATAGAAGAAAAATGTGAAAAATGTCATGAAAAAAATAAAGAACTAAGATATGTTATTTCATTTTTAGATGGACCAAAAAATTATTATTTTGAAAATTTATCAAATGGAAAAATGAAATTTAAAAAGTTTTGTAATAAATGTATAAATTCAAAATCAACTTCTGTAAAAATATATGTTGAGATATAATATATATAATGCCAGAAGGACCAGAAGTAAGAATAATGACTGAAGATAATAATATGACATATGATATATTATACAATATAAAATTTTATAAAAGAAGTAAAATAAATAAAAAAAATATTAAAAATTTTAGTAAGATTAAATATCCACAAGAAATAAAAAAACATTATAACATAGGAAAAGAAATATTTATAGTATTAGAAAAATATATAATTATAATAAATTTAGGTTTTGGGAAATATGATAACTATAAAAATAAATATACAATAATTGAATTTGAATTATTAAATAATAAGAAAACTTATATAAATGATATGAGAAAATTTAGTTCATTTGATATAATAAAAAAAGAAGAATTTAATAATTATATAAATAATTTAGGTTATGATCCATTACATCATAATATAAATTTTGAAAAATTTTATAATAATTATATATTAAAATATAATTCAAAACAAGATATTTATAAAAAACTATTAGATCAAAGAATATTTGCAGGTTGTGGTAATTATATAAGATGTGAATTAATATATGATAGTAAAGTTGATCCATTTTGTGATTATAATAAAATAACAAAAAGAAATTGGAAAAGAATATTTAAATCATATAATAAAATAGTAAAAAAAAGTTATAAATTACAGAATAATTTTAGTAGTATTATATTTAATGTATATAGAAGAGTAGATAAAAATGATGTAATAAATATAAAGGATAATAATAGAACATTTTGGTATTCAACATCAATAAAATATTACAAATGTTAAAATTGATTTTATAATATATAGTAAATAAATTATGGATAATGATTTACTATTTAAAAGAATAGAAGAATTACAAAAAGAGATAAATGAAACTAATAGTACATTAGATAAGAAAAAAGTTTTAATAAAGTATCCAGAATTAAAAGAAGTATTAAAATATACATATGATGATAATATTATATATAGTGTTACATCAAAAAATTATAATAAATTTAAATTAAATAATAAGAAAACCAAAATATCAATTATTTTACCATATAAAAGTTTTTTTAAATTATTAGATGATCTAAGTAAAAGAAAAATTACAGGAGATAATGCATTATTATATATATATAATTATATCAAAGAACATAAATCATATGAAAATATTATATTGAATATAATAGATAAGAACTTAAAAATAAGAATTAATAAGAAATTAATAAATAGTATATTTCCGAATTTAATAAAAGAATTCAATGTTGCACTTGCAAATAAATTTGATAAAAAGTATATAGAAAAAAAAGATACAGAATGGTATATTAGTAGAAAATTAGATGGAATAAGATGTTTATGTCATGTAAATATTAAACAGAATGAAATAAAATTTTATTCAAGACAAGGGAAAGAATTTTATACATTAAATAATTTAAAAAAAGATATAATGAATAATATAAATATATTTGAAGAGAATTATTATTTAGATGGAGAAATAGTAGATATGAAGAATGATACTGAAAACTTTAAGGGGATAATGGAAAAAATAAGAAAGAAAAATTATACGATAGAAAAACCTGTATATTATTGTTTTGATATAATAAAGGAGGAAGATTTTTATAATAAAAAATCGAATGAAATATTTACAGAAAGATATAATTTATTAAAAAAAATATTAAGTAATAAATTTAAGTATATGAAATTATTAGAACAATATAATTACAATGAAGAAAAAATGAATGAAATGATAGAATCAAGTAAAGAACAAAAATGGGAAGGATTGATATTAAGAAATAATACAATATATGAAGGGAAAAGAAGTAATAATTTACTAAAATTTAAAGATATGGAAGATGATGAATTTAAGGTAATTGATATAGAGATAGGAAAAATTAGATATATTAATCCAGTTACTGGATTAGATGAAGAAATTGAAACCTTAACTGCAGTTATAATTAATTATAATAATACGAAAGTTGGATCAGGTTTTACGATAAGTGAAAGAATGAAATATTATAATAATAAAGAAGATATTTTAGGTAAAATTATAACAGTAAAATATTTTGAAAAAACAAAAGAATCATTGAGATTTCCAGTATATAAAGGAATATATGGAGAAAAAAGAGATATTTAAATCGTAATTTTATTATTTTTATCAACATTATAATCAGTTTTACAATATGGACATAAATCACTAAAAATAAATGCACTGTTAACGCATTCAAAATGAAATAAATGACCACAAAGAGTTAAAAAAAGTTCATCTTTAGAAGTAAAATCATCTAAACATATAGGACAAGAAGAATTATTTTCAATAAGATGTTTTATATAAATAATTTTAATATGTTTTGGAATATCGTATTTATCATAAAGATTTTTTAAATAATTATTTTCATTTAATAATTCTTGATATAAATTATTATATACATTATATCTTCGTAGATTAATAGAGTTATTTAGAGTAGAAAAAATAAAAAAATAAATAGATATTGATAAAGAAATTAAAAAGTTAATATAATTATATCTATCATGATAATTATAATAATAGTTGTCAAAAATACAATATACATTTATTAGGAAAATAAAAAAATGATAAAAAACCATATTATATATTTTAATAATATTTTTTATATATATATTATGAATAATAAAGACAAAATAATATTTTATAGTGTAATGATTTTATTTTTTTCATTAATAATAATAAATAATAATCGTTTTTATAAAAAATTAAATAAAGAAATAAGAAAAAATGTGAAACATCATAAAAGAATAAATGGATTAAAAGAGAATAGAGATATATTAAAAGAAGAAAGAGAAATTTATAGAAGAAGAGTAGAAGATAAGACAGAAGAACCAAATAGAGATTATGTAAATACAAGAGGTTTACCAATAAATATAAGAACAAGAGGAAGAGAATTACCATATCAAATGATAGGATTTTTATATAGAGATGAGACAGATCAAAATTATAATAAAGATGATGTGAATAGATTAATATTATTTGGTAGACCACAATGGTCTGGATCGAATAAATTTGATTACTATGTAACAACATCAGAAAATAATTCAATAAAAATACCAATAGAAGATGACAATGATGAATTATTTGATGGAGATAAATTACAAGTAACTGGTTTTAGTGGGACATTTAATGTAAAAGTGTATGATTATAAAGAATACAAATATATCCCATATGTTTATTAAATTGATTTAAAAAAATATTCATATAGTAATATATAATTACAATATGAATAATAATTTTTTATTAGATAGAGAATTTTTTAATATAAATACGAGATGTGATAAAGAAAAGAAAGAAGAAAAGAAAGAAGAAAATAAAAAATATAAAAAACAAGAGAATAATATACCATTTTTAGATCATGGAAGATTTAATGATTTATATAAGGATAAGGATAAAGATAAAGAAGTAAAAAAGTATAATTTTAGTAAAGAAGAACAATATAGTAAAATAAATAATTATCAATTTAATGATTATCAAACACAATATAAAAATATGATAAATGTAGATAGAATTGGATTTAATAATAATAATAAAGAACAAAAATATTATAGTCCTTATGATAGAAATATACATATAGAAAAAAAAAATATAAATGGTTTAGACTTTATAGATAAAACAAAAAAAAATGATTATTATAAGAATATAAATTTAAAAAAATTTAATCCAGATATAAATTACAAAGATTTTATTTAAAACTACGACGTTTTTTTAAAAGTTCAATAAATATAATTCTATTAATATATGAATCAATATTATATTTTTTTTTTTTAGTTTTTTTTAGACGGAAACTATCAATATATTCTTTACTTTTAATTATATTAAAAAATTTTTTTTTAATAATATAAACATTATAATTTCTATTAGTTTTATTTAATACATAAGTATATTTATATTTTTCATCAATTGTAAAAATTTTTTTATTATACATCATAAAGTATTTATAATGTATAATAAATTTTAATTTATTTATTAATTACATTCATATTTTCATTTATAATAAATTGTGTATTTACGTTCATTGATTGTATTTCCATAAATAAAAGTTTAGTTGAATATGGTAAATTAATTTTTGAAAAATAACTTTTATTATCACATTTTCTACATTCATAAATATTTTTTTGTTCATTGTATATACTAATTATACCACATTTATTACAAATATAAACTTCAAAACTATCAGAACAATCAAATGTTTTTTCTTTTAAGAAATATGCAGCACCATGAGATAATATACAATCTGTTTCCATTTCACCAAGACGTAAACCACCATCTCTTGATCTACCTTCTGCTGGTTGTCTTGTTAAAATCTGATTTGGACCACGAGAACGAGCGTGAATTTTATCTTTAACCATATGTTTTAAACGTTGATAAAATGTAGGACCAATAAATATTTTTGATTTAATTTTTTCACCAGTTTCTCCATTATATAGAGTTTCATAACCTTTATTTTCAAAACCTAAATTATCTAATTCATTCATTAAATTATCTGTATTTACATTTTCAAATGGAGTACCATCAAAATATTTTCCTTTACATGAACCAATTTTTCCCATAATACATTCAATTAATTGTGCAATTGTCATACGACTTGGAATGCAATTATGTGATATAAAGGAATTTGCAATAAAACTATGATTATTAGATATTGTTGTAAAATCATAAACATATTCTTTTTCAATTTCTTCAATTGATTCAATAAATGTAGTATTTTTGCAAAATAATTTTTTAAAATGTTCATATGATATCTTAAAATTATTCATCCTACATTTTAAATATTCTATTGCAATACCACTTTCTCTTCTTTTATGATGACAATATGTATAATCTATATAATCTACATAATTATTAATATTTTGATAATCAGTCTTAAAATATAATTTTAAATCTATTTTTTCCAAAGTTTTAGTTTTATATTTTTGAATTGTTGTTTCAATATTAAACTCTTTAAATAATATTTGCATTTTTTGTAAATAATTAATATGACTTTCTAAAATATTTTTTTCACTATTACTTCTCATATTAGTTGGTTTTATTCTTATTTGTTGTTGAATTGTTTTAACATTAATACTTACTTTAGAACCATCACCTCCTTGATAACCAGATAAAAAGTTTCTTTTTATATTTTTTGATGAATTCATTATCCATTCTGGAAAATTACGTAAACTATTTGTTTTATTACCTAATTGTGCACCTAATAATACTAAAATATATCCAAGGCAAGATTCAACTTCAATATGATATACATTTTTTTCTCTTCTATATTTTGTTGTTCTAAAACCTAGATAATGAACATCTTTCATTAATTCATTACAATCTTCTATTTCACCTAAATTAAAAATAGTTCTATATGATTTTTCACTTCTTTTACAAATATGACCATCTGATTCTAATGAACCTAATAATTTAACTAATATTCTCAATTGAGTTTCATTAAGAATATTTGAAAAATTTATTTTATTTAATTTTTTTTCAAAATATGGTTCAAAATTTAATTTTAGAATGGTTTCATTTGTATCATTTAATGGTTTAATTGTATGTTTTATAAAAATTTTATCTTGATAAGGTATAATATCTTTTGTTTCTTTCCAAATATTTTCTTTACCATCAAATATTAAAAATTTATGGTCTTCGGTACATTTAACTTCTCTTCCACTTATTGTTTTTAATTTATACATTTTATTTTTAGGAAAAATTTTAAATCCATCTTTATACTTTGTTATTTCTTTTTCTAATGTTTTTGGATTTATTGTTTCAATTTCTAAATCTTGATTATAAATATCTTTAATATATTTTACTTCACCATTACTCATTTTAATTAATGTATCACCACTTAAACAATGTGGATTGATGATGACATCTGGGATTATTCCATCTTCTGTAAATGGCATATCTTCTTCGTCTAAAATTAAACCTATTGTTCCTTTTTGACCATGACGACTACTCATTTTATCAGCCATTTCCATAGAACGTGTTGATCTTACTTTAACATTTGCAATACGATAACCATCACTATTATATTCTAATTTAACTTTATCTACAATACCATCTTCATTATGTCTCAATTGAACACTTGTATCTTTATATTTTATATTTTTTTTTGTAGAAAATTGTTTATCGGTAATAGGTGTTATTTTTCCAATAATAATATCATTTCCTTTGACTTTACTTTCAGTTTTTATTAAACCATTTTTATCTAAGTTTTTATAACAACCTTTTCTAATTCCAATACATTTATCTCTATCGGGGATACAAAATTTTTCTTGTGCTAATGATGTCATATCTTTTTTTTCTTCTGATTTATATGTTCTGTAAAAAGTTACATTAAATAAACCTCTTTCAATTGCTCCTCTATTTACTATAACTGAATCTTCTTGATTATACCCCGTATGACAAGCAATAGCAATAACTAAATTATCACCTGCTGGTAGATCATTAAATCCAAGTAAATTACCAGATTGAGTATAAACAATTGGTCTTTGTGGGTAATGTAATATATAACTGAATGAATCCATTCTATTATTATAATTAGTTAAAGAGTAACCGATACTTTGTTTTCCCATTGCCGATTGATATGTATTTCTTGGAGATTGATTATGATCTGGGAACGGAATTAATGATGCACAAATACCTAAAATTAAACTTGGATGAATTTCACAATGTGTATATTTAACATAATCATTATTGAGATTAGTAATATTATCACAAAGCATGATATTATTTTGTTCTTCGATATCAATATATTCAATAATATTATTTAAAATTAAATCATCAAATGTAAAATTATTATTTTTAATTTTTTCTAATATTTCAGGAGTAATATTAATTTTATTATTCTCAACTACCAAAAAAGGTCTTAAAACTCTTCCTTCTTCAGTATTAATAATTAATTTATTTTCATTATAGTTAAAAATAATTGATGTAGTATATTCAATAATACCATCTTTTTTATATTGTTTAAGTTTATTATATAATTCTATACCATCATCAGTATAATAATATAATATATTATCAATTAAAATTTTAGTATATTTATTATCAATATTAGATAAATCATTGTATTTATTACATTTAAAATCATCTAAAATATAAAATAAGGAATCTTTATTGGAATTAACACTAATAATAGTACTTAATGATAAATTTTTTACTAATCCAATTTGAGCACCTTCTGGGGATTCTGCTGCACAAATATAACCGAATTGTGAATTATGTAATTTTCTTGGTAAAATCATTTTACCATTACTACCAACAGGAGCATTTAATCTTCTTAAATGAGATAATGTTGCACTATAAGTTAAACGATTAAACATTTGTGCAACACCAATTTTTTTATTATCGGAACCAACTTTTGAATTCCAATTACCTGTAGCAAGAGAATATCTTAATCCATTTTCAATAATATTTGTTTTAATATATTTATTAATTTGAATTTCTAAATTAGGATTAATTTCTTTTTGTAATGCATATTTAATAGATTTAATTGTATTATTATACAATTTTCTAAATAATTGAGTAAATAAAATACCAGATGTTTCAATTCTTTTATTTTCAAAATTATCACGATCAGTTATTTTTTTTTTCTTTAATATAATATCTAACATTTCTTTAATCATATAACCGAGATAAAAAAGTTTTTGTTCATTATTATCATACATATTTAGAACTTTTGTATCAATAATATAATCAATAGATAAAGTTTTGTTAATTAAGAATTTTTTAATATAATTTTCTGGAGTACTTTCATCTATATTTTGATAATAGTCAATAAAGGATGGTTTTAATAAATTTATATATTCAACATATTTTTCATGATTATCTTCATAATTATATAATATATATTTAATTATATCTTTATCATTCTTAACACCTAAATATTTGAATAAAACTATAACTGGAATACTATCTTTTAAATTTGAAAATGAACAATGAAAAATACATTTACCATTTAAATTCTTATCACCTAAAAATTTTAGTCTAAAAACATTTGCCATTTTACTAATTGATTTATTACATCTAACTTCACTAATATAAGAATATTTACCAGTATCCATTTTAAAATGATAGATTTTATTATCAGCCATTCTTTCTTGTGAGATTATTACTTTATCACTACCATTAATAATAAAATATCCACCAATATCATACTTACATTCGTCTACATCTTTATTATAAAAATCATTTCTTAAAATACAATATTTTGAATTTACCATTAATGGAATATTACCAACGAATACATTATTTTCTTTATTTTTTTTTATATCACTTATATTATTATCTTTGTAATAAATAGTTTCAATATCAAAATCTAAATATAATGGGATTGAGTATGTTAATTTTTTATTTCTTGCATTTTCAGGGAGTAAAATATTTTTTCTACCATCTTTATCAAAAAAAGATGGCAAACTATATTTATGATTAACTATATTAATTGTAATTATTAATTCATTATTATTATGATTTTTTTTAATTTTAATAGGATTATTATCATTAATAATATTTGTTATTTCATTATCTAAGAAATAATCATAAGATTCTATATGATGACGAATAAGATATTTTTTATCACTAGATTCTAATATTTTTGTAATAATTTTCCATATATCAGAATATTCTAACATTATTAATTTATTAAGTAATTAAAATAATAATTAATAAATTTTATTTTTAAAATTAAAGTTTTATAATATGAATATCTAATTCATTTGCCAAATTATATACAATATTATCATTTTTATAATCATTTAAATAATAAATTTTTTTTATTCCTGCAGTAATTAAACTTTTAAAACAATTTAAACATGGAAAATGTGTTATATAAGCACAAGCATCAAGTGTATTAGTATTTCTTTTTGCACAATCTAATAAACTATTTACTTCAGCATGAACAGTAAGTTGTTCATGATTATTACGAATAATACTTCTATGACTTGCATTTGGTAAATGTCCATTATAACCAGTACTGATAATTCTATTATCTTTTACTAAAATACAACCAACATGTAATCTATCACAACTAGATCTTTTAGATACTAAAGTTGCGATAGTAATAAAATAATCATTCCAATCTAATCTAAAATCTAAATTATTTATATCACCCAAAAGATTTTTAATTTTAGAGTTCATAATTAATTATATAATATTATATATTTTTATAAATTTTATTAAAATTAAAATTTATTATAAATATATTTATAATAAAAAATAACTTTTGAATCAAATTTATTAAACATTTTTTTAAAAATTTTTTAATTTTAAAAATTTTTTAATTTAATATAAAATCTTATAAATCAAAGTAATCATGACAAAATTATATCACTTGATGTCAAAAAAAGAACTTATTCAAATCTGTAAAAATGAAGGTATTACTGGTTATTCTAAATTAAAAAAAATGGAATTAGTAAAAAAAGTTAGTAATTATTTCAAAAAAATAGAAAATAAATCATATTATGAAGATGAAAATATTTTCTGTCATCCTAATCTTATTGATATAATAATGTCATATGCTAGTAATGGTGTTGAAGAACATAGACGTAATATTTTCAAAAAAGAATTTGAAAAAGATAAAATATTACTGGAAAGAGGTTTAGAAATAATTAATATTGGTAAGATTATGAATCCAGATTTAAAATATTTAAATTTCATGGAAGAATATTTAACATATAATTATTACACTAAAAATTGTTTTGGATTATATGAAAATGCAATTAGAGCACATTTACAATATAGTGATGAACTTATATCAATAATAAAAAAAAGAAGCAATATGTCATTTTATACATCTAAACATATAAATAGATTTAATAAATCACAATTATTACGAATCAAAGAAAAATATTTAATTGATGAAATTACAAAAACAATGTCTACTGATCAAATGAGAAAAATATATAATAAAATATATAATGAAATTAAAAATTAAATATTATTTTTTGATATTTATATAATGGACTTAAATATTAATATAATAATTATGTATTAATATGATATTAATATGATATTAATATTAGTTTAGAGAAAAAAAAAATATAAAAACTAAATATAAAATGATTAAAAAAAAATGCAATCAATGTAATAAAAAAATAAAATCATTATTTCCATATGAATGTAAATGTCATAATTATTATTGTATTATACATAAATATGAACATAATTGTACATATGATTATAAAAATGAATATGAAAAAATATTAAAAATAAATAATATAAAGGTAGAAGGGAAAAAATTAGAAAGAATATAAAATAAAATTTATTAATATAAAAATTTAATATTAATATGACTAAATTATTAAATGACTATAAATCAATTAATGAAATTGTAGAATATTTATTAAATAATATAAATATATTTAATCCAAGATATCAATGGGTAACTAAATCTGGAGCTGGATATGAAAAGGAGTTTTGTGAATTACTAAATTGGAAATTTGTAGATAAACGTCATTGGGATTGTGAATATAAAGATTATAAAATAGAATTAAAAAAAACAAAATCAAATGGTATTCAAATTGATGAAATAAGATATGCAGAAGAGATTGTATTAGATAATTATGAATGTAATCAAAATATTATTACAATTTTTATCGAAGTTTATCCAGATAAATCAAAAAAAAAAGGAGTTAAAAGATTATATGTTGCGAGAAATGAAGAAGTTATAAAACTACTTAATTTCCCGAATAAAGAATATTGTAAATTATTAGTTGAAAGACAACAAAATTTAAATACAAGTTTGTCATTTACTCATCGTTTAAAATATATTGATATAAAAAAATTAAGTGTATGTATTCCATTTGATAAATTAATCAAATAATTTAGATAATATTAATAAACCACCAATTGTTGACATATTAGACATAAATGGATAATATTGTCCTTTAAATGGAGGGAAATGATATAAGTAAGTAGCGACAATAACAAATATAATTAAAGAATATAATGAATATTTTGCATATTTTTTATATTTATTAAAATATTCAGAATATAAAACAATTAATGGGGCGAGTATTTCTAAAAGTATAACTAATATAATAGATAATTTTGCAAACCATAATGGTAAACTTAATAATAGTTTTTCTTGTAATTTTAATTGTAAACCAGAAGAAACATTATTAAAATTAAAAATTTTATCAAAACCAGATAAAAAAAACATTAACATTAATAAAATGATACCAAATTTTAATGACATTATATATAATATAATATTATTATTTTTTTTCTAAATATTTTTCAATACTTGAAATTGCATCTTCAAATGTTATTTCATTTTTTTGTTTATTTTTAATATTCCAATTTAATGGAATGTTTTTATTATTCCATTTAAAATATAAAGTTTTTGATTTTAATAATATAATATCTTTTTTTTGATATTTTCCTAATATTCTTGGTAATAATTTAATACAATCTTCTATTTTATGTTCATTTAATGAAATATTAGTATTTGGATTAAGATATAATGTATCTTTATTACCAATTTCACCATATACAATTCTTGGACCCCATCTTGATATAAAAGTATAAAAATTTTTATTTTTATATTCTCCGATTAAATTATTATCTTTTTTATCTTTTTTAACATTTTTTAATTCTTTTTCCATTTTTTCAATATTTGGTAATAATTTTTTATAATAATTATCAACTACATTATACCATATTTTTTCATTAGAAGAAATAGAATCTAAATCTGATTCAACATTTGATGTGAAATCATAATTCATTATTAATGGAAAATTTTCTTGTAAAAATTCTGTTACTTCAGTACCTAATTTTGTAATAACTAATTTATTTTTTTCACCATTAATTTCTTGTTTTTGATTTATTTCTGTTATATTATTATCTTTTAATAATAAATTTACAACATCTACTATTTTACCATTAATATTTTTTTTTTCAACGTAATATTTATCCTGTATATTATCAATTGTTTTTGAATATGTAGATGGTCTTCCGATACCTAAACTTTCCAATTGTTTTACTAATTTTGATTCATTATATCTTTTTCCAGATGATTTAAATTTTTTATCAGTATATATTTTTAAATATTTTAATTCATCATTATTTTTAATTTTATCAAAAAAATGAACATCTTTATTTAAATTATCAAGTGTATCATATATTATTTTATAACCTAAAAAATAATAATAATTAATTTTTTTTTTAAATATAATTTTTGTATTAGATACTTTTATATCTAATGTTTTTGAATTATATTTAGCAGGTGACATAAGACATTCAACACTTCTTTCCCATATTAATTTATATATTTTTTTTTCTTCTGGTACTTTTAAATCATGGGGGTTTTTATTAATATTTGTTGGTCTAATACATTCATGTGCTTCTTGTGAACCTTTTACTTTTTTAGAATCGAATACTCGATATTGAAAATAATCATTACCATAATTATCAATTATATATTTTTTAATCATATTTTTTGCATCATCTGACATTTTATGACTATCAGTACGAATATATGTAATTAAACCTTTTTGATATAATTTTTGTAAAATCATTGAAGTTTTTTTTACACTATAGGGAGATGATTGATTTATAGTTGATGTAATAAATGGTTTTGAAGGGTTAGTCAATTCATTTTTTTCTATAATATTAGAAATTAAAAAATTTGATTTTTTAAATTTATCAAATATTTTTTTTAATTTTTTTAAATCATTAAAAGTTTTATTATATAAAGTTTCATTAATAGTATATTTAGGATTAATAAAATTTGCATATATATCATAATGAAAATCTTCTATATTTTCATCTATTTTTTTTTCATTATCATAGATAATTTGAGTAGTTGCTGATAATACTCTTCCTGCAGAAGCACCTTTTTGAAATTGTTTAGCAGTAATTTTACTTAATTTAAAACCGATGATACGATCTAAAACTCTTCTAGCGAATTGAGAATGTACCATATTCATATCAATTTTTTGAGGATTTTCGAAAGCATTTTTTAATGCATTTTTTGTGATTTCATTAAAAATAATTCTGTTTTTTTCATCGAAATTCATTTTTAAAATTTTTGCAATATCATATCCTATTTTAGCACCTTCATAATCTAAATCTGTTGCAATTAAAACTTTGTCTACATATTTGAGACATTTTTTGATATCTGATACAACTTTTTTTTTTTTAGTATCAATTACAAAATCTGGGTTATAATTATTTTTAAAATCAATACCCATTCTTCCTACACCAGATAATGCTAATTTCATGACGTGTCCAACAGATGCTTTTACTATAAAATCATGACTTGGATATAATTCTTTTAAATACTTTTCTATTTTTTTACACTTTGATGGAGATTCTACTATAATTAAATATTTCATAATAATATATATTTAATTAATTTTTTTATAAATTTTATTTAAATTAAAAAAAAGATTTGAACATATCTAAATAACTTGGTTCAACTTGTTCTTTTTTTTCATTATTTTGTTTTTTTTGACATTCCGATTCATAAGCTTTTATTTCAGCTGGTTGTTTTTCGCATTCGCAACATTTAACATCAGCTTCAACTTTTTCTAAGTTTTGTTTCATTAATTTTTCTGCATTTTGTTGTAAATATAATCTAAATTGATTGTTATCTTTTACATTTTCATATAATACTTTTCTTGGTCTGAAATCACCCATTGGTAATTGTACAATATTATTAGAGCATTGTTTTTTTGTTGGGTTACTCATATTTTATTATATTATATATTAATATTATTTTTTTAATAAAAAAAAAAAAAA
>Ga0181569_10002507_pt1:5000-14491 | contig 14491 bp, 9 predicted proteins | sample 101ome_19_FD_132452 | JGI IMG/M metagenome (GOLD analysis project Ga0181569, IMG submission 132452) | Coastal salt marsh microbial communities from the Groves Creek Marsh, Skidaway Island, Georgia - 101405AT metaG (megahit assembly) | ecosystem: Environmental > Aquatic > Marine >...
TCACCGGGTACCAAACCCTGTCAAACTCCGAATGCCAGTAGTATGATGCGTAGCAGTGAGGGCGCGGGTGATAAGATCCGTGTCCGAGAGGGAAACAACCCAGATCGACAGCTAAGGTCCCTAAGTCCACGTTAAGTTGACCAAAGGGGGTCTGACTGCTTAGACAACCAGGATGTTGGCTTAGAAGCAGCCATTCATTTAAAGAGTGCGTAACAGCTCACTGGTCGAGCGGTCGGGCATCGAAAATTTTCGGGCATCAAATGTGGCACCGAAGCTTCGGGTTAGATTTCATCTAGCGGTAGGGGAGCATTCCAGCGACGCCGAAGCTGGTCCGTGAGGACTGGTGGAGTTTCTGGAAAAGCAAATGTAGGTATGAGTAACGATAAGACAGGTGAGAAACCTGTCCGCCGTAAGACTAAGGGTTCCTGATCAACGTTAATCGGATCAGGGTTAGTCGGGACCTAAGCCGAGGCCGAAAGGCGTAGGCGATGGAAAACGGGTCAACATTCCCGTACCTCCCAAAGGCGTTAACATGAGGCGTGACGCAGGAACGTAAGGCCCGCGCACAGACGGATGTGCGTTGAAGTGCTTAGGCTGAGTGGTAGGCAAATCCGCTACTCATATAAGCTGAAACACGACAGTAGGGGGAATCGTCAGACGAACCCATAGAGGCCCCAAGTATGCTGCCGAGAAAAGCGTCGTATGTTGCCGAGGGAGCCCGTACCGTAAACCGACACAGGTAGTCGAGGAGAGTATCCTAAGGCGCTCGAGTGATCCATGGTTAAGGAACTAGGCAAAATCGCCCCGTAACTTCGGGAGAAGGGGCGCCCCCGCTCATCCAAAAGCGAGCGAGGGCCGCAGTGAAAAGTCTCAAGCGACTGTTTAGCAAAAACACAGCTCTCTGCCAAATCGTAAGATGACGTATAGGGAGTGACACCTGCCCGGTGCCGGAAGGTTAAGGAAGGATGTTAGTCTTCGGACGAAGCTTCCGACTGAAGCCCCGGTAAACGGCGGCCGTAACTATAACGGTCCTAAGGTAGCGAAATTCCTTGTCGGGTAAGTTCCGACCTGCACGAATGGTGTAACGACTTGAGAACTGTCTCAACCATGGGCTCGGTGAAATTGTGGTGCCGGTGAAGACGCCGGCTACCCGCAGCGGGACGGAAAGACCCCGTGCACCTTTACTGCAGCTTGACATTGACTTCGTCCAAGGAGTGTGTAGGATAGGCGGGAGACTGCGAAGCGCTGGCGCCAGCCAGTGTGGAGTCACCCTTGAAATACCGCCCTCTTCTTGGTTGAAGCCTAACCTTCGGCCGTTATCCGGTCGGGGAACAGTGTCAGGTGGGTAGTTTGACTGGGGCGGTCGCCTCCTAAAGAGTAACGGAGGCTCCCAAAGGTGTCCTCAGCATGGTCGGTAATCATGCGAAGAGTGTAAAGGCACAAGGACGCTTAACTGCGAGACATACAGGTCGAGCAGATGCGAAAGCAGGGCTTAGTGATCCGGCGGTTCCGAATGGAAGGGCCGTCGCTCAAAGGATAAAAGGTACGCCGGGGATAACAGGCTGATCTCCCCCAAGAGTTCACATCGACGGGGAGGTTTGGCACCTCGATGTCGGCTCGTCGCATCCTGGGGCTGGAGAAGGTCCCAAGGGTTGGGCTGTTCGCCCATTAAAGCGGCACGCGAGCTGGGTTCAGAACGTCGTGAGACAGTTCGGTCCCTATCTGCTGCGGGCGTTGGAAACTTGAGCAAATCTGTTCCTAGTACGAGAGGACCGGAATGGACGAACCGCTAGTGTACCTGTTGTGGCGCCAGCTGCATCGCAGGGTAGCTATGTTCGGAAGGGATAAGCGCTGAAAGCATCTAAGCACGAAGCCCATTGCAAGACTAGGTTTCCCCTACGGGTCGTTATAGAATATGACGTTGATAGGCGATAAGTGTAAGCGTGGTGACACGTTCAGCTGAGTCGTACTAATTACCCGTGAGGCTTAACATTCTGCTTTTGTACATGTTTTGCCTCGTGCCAGAGGCTCTCTGGCTCGATACGCCTAGCGATATATACCCTTTTTTCGCACCTGCGCTACGGAACACTCACTACGTCATTGGTAGTGGGCGGTCGATCTTTCGGTCGAGCCCTAGCCCGTCTGCTACCACAAGTTTCTTGGTGATTTTTGCACAGGGGGTCCACCTCTTCCCATTCCGAACAGAGAAGTTAAGCCCTGTAGCGCCGATGGTACTGCCAATGGTGGGAGAGTAGGTCGTCGCCAAGTTTTTATAGAAGGGGTCCCGTCTCATATGAGACGGGACCCCTTTTTCGTTTTAGGCAGGACCTACTGGAGGTCTTGCCAGGATCGTGTGCATAAAAAAAGGGAGCGAGTTGCCTCGCTCCCTTTGCGGTCGTTTCATGACCTGCACAACGCTGATTCCAACGTCCGTCTACTGCTTTTGCAAAACAAAAGACGCTTCGTTGTTGGTCATTGTCAGTTGGCTTCCCACGGCACTAAGGGAGAATGTCTCCGAGTCGGAGACATCGGGGTCTGGGTCGTTGCTTGAAATACGCATCTGTCCACCGCTGAGCGTATAGGTCCCGGAGTCGACGGTGCTTTCAGACAAGCTGCCGAAGCCCTCGACGGTCATGGCAAAGCTCAGGTTGACATTGTAAGTAGTGGTAGTGAACACGAATGTGCCATCTACTTCGATCGTAGCATTGATGGTGCCATCTTCATCGGTAAAGCTAACACTTGTGGGCTCTCCGGCAGCAACGGTCCGGTTGATAGCGCCGAACGTCTCTCCAGTCATGTCAGTCATGGATACCAACTGATAGGAGCCTGCGATGGATGCTGTGCTCGAAATATCGATTTCTGAGTTATCACCGTTACCATCAGCCTCATTTGCGCCGCCAGAATCACAGGCAGTCAAGGAAAAGGCTAGTAGGAGTAGCATTACCAAAAATGCTGGACGTCTGTTGAGCATGTTTATACGATTGGGTAGTTGAAGAAAAATTCACAGATACATCGGTGTAAGGGCCAGGTTTCGAAAGTACCGGTTCAAAAAATAGTGGGGACGGATCATCGACCCGTCCCCACCTATCACACGAACAGGAATTGGAGGGTCGCCAACCTAAAGTTCCGCCAACTCCAGTGTGTCCGTGGGAATGAATTCGGGATAGGCCAAGTTGTCATGCTCTGTGCGGTCAAGACCATCCTTTTCAAAATCGGATTCGACACGCAGGCCAACCGTGCGTTTCAGTAGCTGGAACAGTCCAAAACTGACGGTGAATGTCCAAATGAACGCTGCGACGATACCTAGCAGCTGTACACCGACAACAGCGGGATTGAACAGATCTCCCGCATTGAAAAGACCGGCTGCCAGTGTTCCCCAAGCGCCACACACGCCGTGCACGGCAATTGCGCCCACGGGGTCATCTACTTTTCTGTCAACCCATTCCATGGCATAAACAACAAGGATACCCGCAATTGCCCCGGTCAAGATGGCAAAACCCGGGTCCAGATTGGCACATCCTGCCGTGATGCCGACGAGGCCGGCCAACACGCCATTCAGCGTGATGGGTGCATCGGGTTTGCCATTCCGGATCCATGTGACTGCCATGGCCATAGTGGCGCCGGCTGCCGATGCCAACAACGTATTGATCATGATGAGCGCCACGGAACCATCGCCTGTTGTGGTTGAACCGGCATTGAATCCGAACCATCCGAACCACAGGATGAAAACGCCGAGAGCGGCCAGCGGCAGGCTGTGCCCGGGGATATGCTTCGGCTTGCCGTCCTCATTGTATTTACCGACCCGGGGACCGACAACCAGTGCTCCGGCGAGGGCAGCCCAGCCACCGACGGAGTGCACGACGGTGGAGCCAGCAAAATCGATGAAGCCCATATTTTCAAGCCATCCGGATCCATTCAGGAGTCCGCCCCAAGCCCATGAACCAAAGACAGGGTAGATGAGGCCTGTGATGACGATGGAAAATACCAGGTAGCCAGTAAATCGGGTGCGCTCGGCTACTGCTCCGGATACGATGGTAGCGGCCGTAGCGGCGAAAACAGCCTGGAAGACGAAGAAGGCCCAAGTCCACGGTTCCTGCGGAAGACCGCTCAGCAGGAATCCCTCTGTACCGAACCATCCGGTGGAGGTAGTACCAAACATCAAGCCGAAGCCGACAGCAAAGAAGACCAGGCAGCCCGCCGACACATCCATGATATTCTTCATGATGATATTCACGGCATTCTTCGAGCGGGTAAGTCCCGTTTCAACAAGGGCGAATCCGGCCTGCATCAAGAAGACCAGGATGGCGGCGATCATGGTCCAGATCAGATTGAGGTTGGCTTGCGCATCTGGTACCTGGACGGTTGCAAGCCCTGACTCGGGGTCAACTGGATCTACTACAGCCGCAAGCGTGGCTGCTTCGCTGACCTCGCTCGTCTCAGCGTGAGGCGATGCCAGGGCGAACCCGAGATAAAGGAGCAGCAGCAAGAAAATAACGCCCGATGACCGAAGCATATTATTGTAAGTCATGGTTATTGCTGGCTTCATTAAAAAAGATAAAAAGAGTAAAACACAGAAATAAATGAATTAAATGGAAGCGCTTCTTTATCATGTGTAAAAGCATGGCTGCTCCTTTGTGCAACGACCAACTGTGGATAACTCCTGATCAGACCGGATGGAATCTTCGCGGTCAGAGGTGTGTCCGTAATGTATTTTTCTGCCCTTCCTGATCACGTTTCGAACTCCCTGACCATGTCCACTGCTGCCTTGAACGAACCCGAAGTGACCCTCAGCCTGGCTTTGGACCACGGCTTGACCGAAGAGGAGTATGGCTGGGTCGTGGAGAAACTGGGGCGGGTACCCACATTCGTGGAGCTCGGTATCTATTCGGTGATGTGGAGTGAGCATTGCTCCTACAAAAATTCCATCGCTGAGCTCAAAAAGCTGCCCCGTGACGGAGAGGCTTTGCTGGTTGGTGCAGGGGAAGAGAATGCCGGCCTGGTGGACATCGGAGATGGTCAGGCAGTAGCGTTCAAGATTGAATCCCATAATCACCCCTCGGCCGTGGAGCCGTACCAGGGGGCGGCCACCGGTGTGGGGGGAATCCAGCGGGACATTTTCACCATGGGGGCGCGACCCATTGCATCGCTCAACTCCCTTCGATTCGGATCCCTCGACAACCCGCGGGTTCGGTATCTATTCGACGGTGTCGTCAGGGGCATCGGTGACTACGGCAATTCGTTTGGCGTTCCCACAGTTGGCGGCGAAGTGTATTTCGACCCTTCCTACGAGGGTAATCCGCTCGTCAACGCCATGAGTGTGGGAGTCGTCGAAGTTGGCCAGACCGCGTCGGCCATCGCCGAAGGCGTTGGAAACCCGGTATACATCGTCGGTTCGTCTACCGGACGCGATGGTATCCACGGCGCCACGTTTGCTTCGGAAGAAATTTCGGAGGCATCAGAAGCCAAACGCCCGAGCGTTCAGGTCGGCGATCCATTCACCGAGAAATTGCTGCTTGAAGCAACACTCGAAGTCATCAAGTCCGGTGCTGTTGTAGGTATCCAGGACATGGGAGCAGCCGGGTTGACGTGTTCGTCGTGTGAGATGAGTGAGAAGGGCGATTCGGGCATGATCATCCATGTGGACAAGGTGCCGACGCGCGAAGAGGGGATGACGCCCTATGAGATCATGCTGTCAGAGAGCCAGGAACGCATGCTTATCGTGTGCGAGAAGGGGAAGGAAGATGTGCTCAAAGCCATTTTCGATAAATGGGATCTACATGCCGAGCACATTGGAGAGGTGACCGGTGATGGCCGTGTAAAAGTGTACTGGCACGGCGAGCTTGTGGCTGATGTCCCAGCCGAACATCTGGCTCTCGGAGGCGGTGCCCCGGTCTACTACCGTGAAACGAAGCGCCCCGGATACCTTGACGAAACAGCGGCATTCGATCAGGAAGTCATCGCGGATCTCACACCTGTAGCTGTCCAGGCTTCCCTGGAGCAGATGCTGGCTTCCCCCAATATTGCGTCCAAGCGCTGGGTGTTTGAGCAGTATGATACCATGGTTCGTACAAATACCGTAGTCGGGCCTGGACCCAGCGATGCGGCGGTCATCCGGCTCAAGGATTCTGAGAAGGGACTGGCGGTCAAAACAGATTGCAACGGACGGTATGTCTACCTGAATCCGCGCAAGGGCGGGCAGATTGCCGTGGCCGAAGCGGCGCGCAACGTCGTGTGTGCAGGTGGTCAGCCGGTGGCCATTACCAACTGCCTGAACTTTGGTAATCCGTACAAGCCCGAAGTCTACTGGGTCTTCAAGGAGGCCGTGGGTGGCATGGGCGATGCCTGTCGCCATTTCAACACCCCTGTGACTGGGGGGAACGTATCGTTTTACAACGAGAATCCGGAAAGCGCTGTTTTCCCGACACCGACCATCGGTATGTTGGGCGTCATCGACCACGTTGAGTCCCAGGCAACGACCTTTCCGTTCAAGAACGAGGGCGACGTCGTTCTGGAGCTTCATCCACGGAGCCGCCGACATGCGGGACTTGAGGCTTCAGAGTACCTGGCGCATGTGCACGGCACCACGGCAGGCGACGCGCCGGCCTTTGAACTCGAAGAGGAGGCCGCCGTGCAGGAGGCTTGCCTGATGGCCATCCGCAAGGGCTGGGTTCAGAGCGCCCATGATATTTCAGACGGAGGACTGCTCGTCGCGCTGGCAGAGATGTCCCTCGCATCAAAGGGCCTTGGTGCTGATCTTCAATTGCCCACCCTCCAGGGAGATCGACTGGATGCTGCGCTCTATAGTGAAGCACAGTCCAGGATCCTGCTCTCAGCTTCGCCGGATCATGCCGCCAGGATCGAGCGCGAACTCGCGGACTCCAGCGTGGCCGTGACACGATTGGGCACAGTGACCGAGGGTGCATTCAGGGTTCGAGTTGGCGAAACGGATGTCGTGGATATCGCACCGGAGACCCTGCGGGATATCCACGAAAACGCAATTCCTGCGAAGATGTCCGGCGCTGCATGAGGGAAGTCTCCTGAAGGAGCGACATGCTGCCTCTGAAGGTCATGTAACTTCCCTTCTACAAGCGAAACCCAACGGTCCTTCCATAGTCTGATCACATAAACAACGTCGATAACCGAAGAGGCTTTTCAATGGCACAGGATGCGAAGTACGTAACCCTCACTGACGCAAACTTCCAGTCAGAAGTAATAGACTCGGATCAACCTGTCTTGGTTGATTTCTGGGCGACGTGGTGCGGGCCGTGCCGAATCATCGCACCCGTCATCGAAGAGTTGGCCGCAGATTTTCAGGGTAAAGCCAAAGTGGCCAAACTTGATGTGGACCACAACCCGCAGTCAGCCATGGCCTACGGTGTGCGTTCCATTCCCACCCTGCTCTTCTTCAAGAACGGCCAGGTGGTCGATCAGTTGATTGGAACGGCACCCAAGAAAGTCCTCGCCCAGAAGCTGGAAGCGTTGGCCGGTCAGGCCGTCTGAACTGGATAGGCGGGGTCAGTTGGCTGCCGCTTTGTTTTCGTGGTGGTCCCGTACGGGGCCTTCAACCCGCTGCAAATGGAAGGGATTGATTTTAGCGCTGCCCCCAGGCAGAAGGTCGTCATTGTCGGAACGGGCCCTGCCGGGCTTACAGCAGCCATATATGCGGCCCGTGCGAATCTGAGTCCTCTTGTCATTCAGGGACCTCAGCCGGGAGGGCAGCTGATAACAACGACCGATGTCGAGAATTATCCCGGCTTTCCGGACGGGATCATGGGCCCGGAGATGATGCAGAAGTTCGAAGCCCAGGCAGAGCGGTTTGGAGCGGATTTGCAGTGGGGTACCGTGACATCGGTTGATTTCAGCGAGCGCCCATTCAAGTTGGTCGTGGATGAGGAGTCACCGGTTCTGGCTGATACAGTCATCATCTCAACAGGGGCCTCAGCCAAGTATCTTGGTCTCGAAAATGAGTCCAGACTCCTTGGAAAAGGTGTATCTGCCTGTGCCACCTGCGATGGCGCCTTCTTCAGGGATCAAGAATTGGCCATTGTGGGTGGAGGGGACACGGCGATGGAAGAAGCCCTCTTTCTGACCCGCTTTGCCTCCAAGGTGTACGTGATACACCGTCGTGACTCCTTCCGTGCGTCTCAGATCATGCAGGACCGCGTAAAGAACCACGAAAAAATCGACATCCTGTGGGAAACAGTCGTTGAGGATGTGCTGGGCGATGACCTGGTGGAGGGACTGACCATTCGCAATGTGACAACCAATGAGGTCAGTACGCTGCCCGTGACCGGGTTTTTTGTGGCAATCGGCCACAAGCCCAATACAGAGGTCTTCGCGCAGTGGCTGGACCAGGATGAGACGGGCTATATCCTGACCAAGCCCGATTCTACCTACACGAATATCGAGGGGGTATTCGCCTGCGGTGATGCGCAGGACCATGTCTATCGCCAAGCTATAACGGCGGCGGGAACGGGATGCATGGCTGCCATCGATGCCGAGCGGTGGTTGGCCGATCAGGAAGGCTGATAGCCGCTTGTTGCCAGTGTGTCAGCGTGGGCGGTGCGCCTCTAGCCATTCGATGGCGTCCAGTGAGAGCGCTGCCCCTGTGGCGATGGATGCTTCGTAGAGCCAACGAGCCCGCTCGTCGGCACGTACCGTCGTCTCTTCCCTCAGAAGATCGGCCAGTGCAACGGCCAAGCCTGCATGGAAGGCATTCGATGGACTGCACAAGGCCATGAAGTCGTCCTTTTCCATGGTCAACAGGGTATCCAGATCCGCACTGAATGTGGCTTCAAGTCCTTCATTCAGAATGGACTGCGCCTCCTCGTAATCGCCCTGCCTCCGTCTGGTGACGACCTGCAGCAGTACCTGGACCAACTGCTGGATCTGACGCATCAGAAAATCGCGGTGCAGGACCATGCGGGCGTCTATCGCTTGAACATGGTCGAGAGAATGAACCAGACATTCTCCTTTCGTTCGCGCAGCCGGCGTGAATAGTAGGGAAACCACTGGTCGCCATAGGGCACGTACACGCGCATTCCGTATCCCTCGCCTGCGATGTCCCGCTGCGTGTCGGAGCGCAGTCCATAGAGCATCTGGAATTCGAAGCGATCCTTGCTGATTCCGCGTTCTGCGACGAATGCCTTGGTGGCGTTGATCAGAAGGTCATCATGGGTGGCAATGCCGGGAAAGCGCCCTTTAGTGATAAGCGTTTCCATGTATTCCAGGAATCGATCACGGATGGTGGGCATGTCTTGCCATGCAACCGATGCAGGCTCCGAGTACGCCCCTTTACACAGGCGGACCCGTGCTTGCAGTTCGCACATTCGGTCAATATCCTCTTTCGTGCGCTTGAGGTAGGCTTGCAAGACCACCCCGACATGATCCCGATAATCCGGGTATACCTTCTCGAAGATGGACAGGGTGGATTCGGTGATGTCCGTGCCTTCCATGTCAAGGCGCACGAAGGTGCCGGTCTGCTTGGCTTC
>Ga0181569_10002539_pt1 | contig 14367 bp, 9 predicted proteins | sample 101ome_19_FD_132452 | JGI IMG/M metagenome (GOLD analysis project Ga0181569, IMG submission 132452) | Coastal salt marsh microbial communities from the Groves Creek Marsh, Skidaway Island, Georgia - 101405AT metaG (megahit assembly) | ecosystem: Environmental > Aquatic > Marine > Intertidal zone...
GGTCTCGCTCGCGCGGCGACGTGCACGCGCGCGATCACCCCACGCGCGACGCCGTCATCACCCTCACGCACGGCGTCTCGCGCTTTCTCGATCATGCGACGATCGCGCGACGGACGGTGCCGACGACGCGCACGAGACGGATGGATGGATGACGATGGATTTCAAATCGGTGCATCAATCTTTCTTTCAGTCACGCGCGTCCGTTCAGTCGCGCGCGTCCGCGTCGTCGGTCACCAATCGACCGATCACGACCCGTCGATAGCCCCCACGGCCCGCTCGAGCGAGGCGGCGCGCGCGCGCGTGCGGTCGCCCGTACCCTTACCAACGAACCGACGAGTCATGACTCTCCAGTATACCCACACACCCCCGAACCCAACCCGGTCGTTCGAACCACCCGGTAATCATCGACGTCGGCGCATCGCGTCTATTCGCGCGCGACGACGCGACGCGAGCGCGAGAGAACGCCGTGCGCACCGCGAGAGAACGTCGTCGTCGAGACGCGCGCGGTCTCTCGCGCTCGCGCGCGCGGAGGAGGACGCGCGCGACGACGCGTTCCCGACCGCGCCCTTTCGAGCGACGCAATCTTTCATTCATTCATTCGTTCGGGACGCGTTCGATGGGTGGTCGGCGCGCGCGTCGAGGCCGGTTCGACGTGTCGTACGAGAGCGTGAGCGAGAGGTTTCATCTTCCCATCGCGCGCGCGGCGAGCGAGGTGCGTGAGCGCGCGCGGTGGCGAGCGGAGGAGGAGATCCGGTCGGTGGTGCAATCGACTCGACGTGCGTCGAATCGTGACTCAACTCGGGAGTCTCCGACGGTCGGAGGAAGAAAGTCGAAGAAAGCGTCGAGCGGGGACGGCGTGGATGGATGCATAGAGACGGACGATGGATGCGCGGAGACGGACGATGTGGTGAGAAGACTGACGATGGGAATGCGTGTGTGTTTTCTCCGTGCCTAGCTCGGGGTGTGCGTCACGGTGTTGAAGTCGAGGTGTCGCGAGCTCGGGATACGTCGATGGCCGTATCGTAAAGTGAAAAAGTTGGATTCGATGATTGACTGTTTAGAGACGTGTCTTTCGGTGGATGCGAACGCGGAGGGCGCGGCGGAACGCGCGCAGGAGATCAAGTTGACGTCGTTGAAAGAAGTGCGCGGTATGATGTTGCGAGAACCTAATAGCAAGGCGCACGTGGCGTTCGGCAAGCTTCGACGTAACAAGAAGCGTTTGGCGACGATTCGGGGCATCGACGTGTCGACGTTGCACTTTCACGACATGCAGGAAGATTCGAAGGTGTCTGAATCTGTATCAGAAATAGAAAAGGGAAACGCCGAAGCGTCCGCGGGTTCGAAGTCGTCATCCGCGACGGCGGAGACGAAAACCGAGGCGACGGACGTCGTCGCGTCCGGCGAGACCGAGCGATCGGAACGCGGCGGCGCGAGCATCGGATACCTGGACTCTTTGGTCGAGGCCGCGAGAACGATGACAGAACTCACCGCCAGGACACGCATCGACGCGGTTTAAACGTCCGCGTCGACACGTCATTTCCCCGTGTACGAACAAAACAATATTACAAACAAAACGTCGCGGCGGCGCCGCCGCTCGTCCCGCGCGCCGTCCTCGAGGACGACCGCCTCGCGGGACGTCGCGAGAACCGATCGGGCACACAGGGACGAGAATCCCATCTCATAATAGACCACCACCGGAACGGCCCCGCCTCGCCTTTCGGCCGACGCCACCGGAACTTTGTTCTCTGCGCAATACGTACATCCACAGTTCCAGTTCACGACTCAACGTGTACCCCCCGCCGTCCCCACGAGCGAAGACCTGGCGCACGCGACCGCCGCCGTCCCCACACGACGCGCGCGGCGGGGCGACGCGCGCACCGATCCCGACCCGCGCACGAGAGAGACGAGTGGACCGCGCGCGGACGGACGGTGGTCATGGGGAAGACGCCCGCGCAGGAAAACCGCGCCAAGGCGAAGAAGGGCGGCATGTCGCACGACCAGGTGAAGAAGGACCAGGCGGCGGAGGCGCGAAAGATCAAAGAGCTCGCGAATAAGGATGTGACGTTCGGGATGACGAAAGGGGCGGCGATGAATCGTAAGCACGAGGTGCACATGCAGCGACTTCGCGATATGAACGATCCCACGACGGAGCTGGGAAAGGCGACGCTCCGAGCGGCGAGGAAAAAGGCGAAAGAGCAGCAAGAGTTTTTGCTCAGGACGAAGGGCATCAGCGTGAAACAACCCGAGTTGCCGCCGGGGGTGGATCCGAAGACGGTGCTGTGTGAATTCTTCAAGCATGGGTGCTGTAGTAAGACGGCGGACAAGTGTAAGTACTCGCACCAGTTGGACATCGCGCAGAGACAGCAAAAGAGAAGCGTCTTTGAGGTTCCGGACGAGGACTCCATCGAAATGTGGGATCAAAAGAAGCTCGAAGCCGTCATCGCGAGAAAGCACGGTCAAGAGGCGAACACGAACAACGAGACGACGATTGTGTGTAAGCACTTTTTGGACGCCGTCGAGAAGAAACTTTATGGTTGGTTTTGGCACTGTCCGGGGGGTAAGGATTGCAAGTATAAGCACAAGTTGCCTCCGGGGTACGTCTTCAAGAGCGAACTGCGCGAGCGCATGTTGGCTGAGCTCGCGGCGAGAAAAACGGATCAAGATATTCTTCGCGAGAAGCTCATCGCGTTGAAAAAGAAGGGTTCGTTAACGCCGATGACGTTAGACGTCTATCTCAAGTGGAAGCAAGAGCGCGTCGACAAGATGAAAGCCGAGGCGGAGGCGACGCGCGAGGAGCGCATCAAGAATAATCTTCTCACGGGGAAAGAGATCATCGAGCAGCAGCAAGGCGGCGCCGAGGCGACGATCGACGCTGGCGCAAGCGCGGGCGACGATGAGATCGCACGTTTGTTGAAGGCTCGTAAAGAAGCGGACGAAGAAGCTGAGCGCAAAGCCGCCGAGGAAGCCGCCGAAAATCTCGCTCGCGCCAAGAACTTGGGTGACTTATACAACATCGAGATGCTTCCAGACGAGGTCGATGACTTTGCGGAAATCGAAGAGGAAGACGATTTCGCGCCCCCCGAGGGATGGACTCCGGATGCAGTCGCGCCTGATGCGCAAGCTGAGAACGGCGATGACAATGACGCGCAAGCGGACGAAGAGGTAGTCGCCAATGAGAAGAAGGCTCGTCGCGAAGCGGAATTGAAGGCTCTCGAAGAAGAGGGCATCACGCTCGCCCATAAGACGACCACCAAGGACAAAGAAGCGGAGCTGTTCAAACCGGCGGTTGAAATTCCGGACGAAGCGCTGGGTGACGGGGAAATGGACCCTAAGAAACTGGGTGAACTCATCGCCGCCAAGCGTGCAGCTGAAGAGGCGGCGAGAAATAAAGAACTCGAAGATCTCGCCGAAGAAAAGATTCGCAAGGAAGCCGCAAAGGCTGCGAAGAAGGCTGAGCGTGAAGCCGCGCGTGCCGCGAAGAAGAAGAAGAAAAAGGGAGGCGAAGATGAGGAACAACAAATTACTTCCATCGAAGCGGCGCTTGGGAAAGTTGAACTCCAGGAAACGGGCGCGTCGTTGAAACGCATGAGTACCGGTGTCCTGGCTTCGCGTCCGACGGCGCGCGATATCAAGATCATCAACTTCTCCATGGGTATGGGAGGGCGTGAACTCATCAAGGATTGCGACATCGAACTCACCATCGGTCGGCGTTACGGTTTGATTGGTCAAAACGGATGCGGCAAGACCAACTTCCTCGAATGCCTTGCCAGACGCGAAGTTCCGATTCCGGATCACATCGATTTGTACCACTTGCGTGAAGAAGCCCTTCCAACGAATCGATCTGCGATTCAAACCGTCATCGATGAAGTTCAAGCCGAGTTGGAGCGCTTGCAGAAGTTTGAAACCCATATTCTCGAGACCACGGGCCCAGATGACGAACGGTTAGAACTCATTTACGACCGTCTTGAAGAGATTGATCCATCGACGTTCGAAGCGCGAGCCTCCGAGCTCCTTCACTCGCTTGGTTTCACTCAGGCGATGATTCACCGCGCGACGGAGGACATGTCTGGTGGTTGGCGTATGCGAGTCGCGCTCGCGAAGGCGTTGTTTGCGCAGCCGACTCTTTTGCTCTTGGATGAACCGACTAATCACTTAGATCTTGAAGCTTGCGTGTGGCTCGAGCATTACTTGGGTCAATACAAGAAGTGCTTGATCATCGTCTCGCACTCTCAAGACTTCTTGAACGGTGTGTGCACGCACATCATCTGGTTGACGCAACAACAGCTGACGTACTACACCGGCAACTACGATACTTTCGTCAAGACTGTTGAAGAAAACAATATCGTCCAACAGAAGAAGTACGAAAAAGAGCAAGCTGATATCAAGCACTTGAAGGAGTTCATCGCGTCGTGCGGTACGTACTCCAACATGCGCAAGCAAGCCGAATCCAAACAAAAGATTATTGATAAAATGGTTGCCGCTGGCCTCACACCGCCGGTCGTCAGAGAAATTGACTTTAAATTTGATTTCCCCGAATGCCAGAAGGTGCCACCGCCGGTGTTGCCTTTCGCCAACGTTTCGTTTGCGTACAGCGGCAAGAAGGAGGACTTTTTGTACGAGAAGCTTGAGCTTGGGGTGGACTGCGACAGCCGAATCGCGTTGGTCGGACCGAACGGGGCCGGTAAGTCTACGTTACTGAAGTTGATGACGGGTGAGTTGTCTCCCACGATCGGTACGGTCGATCGGCATCCCGCACTCAGTATTGGAAAGTACCATCAGCACTCTGTCGATGTCCTTGATAAGGCCATGACGCCTCTTGAATTTTTCATGCACCAGTACCCGAACACGCTTACATTCAAGCGTGAAATGGAAGAATGGCGCGCTTACTTGGGTCGTTACGGTGTTTCCGGTCGTATGCAAACTCAGAAAATTGGCGAACTCTCTGAAGGTCAACAGTCGAGACTCGTTTTCGCCATGATTTGTATGCAACGCCCCAACTTGCTGCTGCTCGATGAGCCGACGAACCACTTAGATCTCGAGGCGATCGATGCCCTGGCCGAAGCCATCAAGCGATATAACGGGGGATTGGTGCTCGTATCGCACGATTTCCGTCTCATCGATCAAGTCGCGGACCAGATTTGGGTATGCGAAAATCGCACAGTCAGAAACTGGGACAAGGACATTCGCGCCTACAAGAAGCATTTGTCCAAGAAAGCCGAGAAAGAAGCGTTGGAGCGCAAAGCCAAGGTATAGAATTTCGATACATTGCAATGAATTGACATTAAATTACACGACTACTCTGACGTCGTCAAGCCTCAAGTCCTCAAGCGGCTCCAGTAGCCCTCGCGGTGACCAGCCTCCGCAACGCCAGGAGAACGCCGTCTGCGACGCCCAAGAACACGGTCAGCGCCGCCATCCCGAACAACACGATGATCGCGTTAGACGTCAACCCGCGCCAAGTGCTCCACGAGCGAATACGTTCGTTCGGCCATCGCAACAACGGCGTCACCGCTCGCAAGTTGGCCGGTTGTTGCCTCACCCAGCTCCCCACTGACCTCGCGACGTACGCCCCGAACGATTCCTGTGCGTATTCATCCGCGAACGCGCGCACGTCCTCGTCGCGTTCGCGTTCGAGCCCCAGCGGCTCGCCCCGCCCTCGAACGTCGCGCGCGCCGTCGTCGGCGCGGTGCTGTCCCCACCGACTCAAAGCCGCGGGGACTCGCGCGTTCGCCGCGACGCGAGACTCCCGACCGAGCGCGCCGCGACGCGCGCGACGCGTCGAGTGCCCCACCGCACACCCGGGCGACGCGATCACCGCGCGTGCGGGCGTCACCATCACCGCGCGCGTCGTGAGCTGACGGCAACGGGGCGAGGGACGCGACACCTCGACGATGCGCGCGGGCGCGCGAACGGTCGACGTCGATGGGGCGCGCGCGCGCGTGGGCGCGCGAAAACGGTCTCGCGGTCGCGGTCGCGCGCCCTCGCGCGTCGTCCGCGCGTCGGACGTCGAGCTCTTGCCGTGGGCGCGCGAGCTCGACGCGCGCGATGGTAACTTTAGACGAGACGAAAACGCGAGCGCGGCGACGAGCGCGAGCGCGGCGACGCTTTTCGGCACGAAGATTTTCGCGTGGGCGTACTGGAGAGGTTACAGGCAGATGTTCAACGCGCTCGGGTACCCGGGCGTGGAGAAGGAGACGCTGATGGCGTTGCGTTGTTTTCCAACCGAAGCGTCGACGGCGCTCGACGTGTCGTGCGGGCCGGGCGTGATCACGAACGCGCTGACGCGGTCTGGAAGGTTCCAAAGCGTGGTCGCGATCGATTATAGCGATGAGATGGTGATTTTAGCGCGAGAAGAGTGTGGACCAAGGGCAAAGATATACGTCGCGGATGTGTGCGACTTACCTTTCGCGAGCGATAGTTTTGACGTCGTACATTCGTCGGCCGGCGCGCACTGCTGGGGCGAGCCGTCGACTGGGTTTAGAGAAATGTGCCGCGTGCTCAAACCGGGAGGAACGATTTTGATTTCGACCGTCGTTTTGCTAAAGAAGACCACGTCGGAGGAGACGTACATGCGAAGCCGCAGCGCGAATACGCCGTTCTGGGATGAAACCACCGTCTTGAAGATGATGCAGGATTCCGGATTCGTGGACGTCGAAGTTGTGTCTCTGGATAAGTGTTTCGTCTCCATCAAAGCGAGAAAGAAGTAAGAGCTGAACAGCTTTGAAAGAATACTACAACGGTTTCCTAGGAAGAATACTACAACGGTTTATCGACGCAAGATTTGCTTCAGAGCGTCGTCAATCCTCGCATACTTGAACTTGTAACCGACGTCAAGAGCCGTCTTGGGTTGAATTCGCTGTCCCTGAAGAACCAACGTGGACCCCTCACCTAGAGCGGCGCGCAGCGCGAAATCGGGCACGGGAAGCCAGCTTGGCTTTCCGAGCGTCTCCCCGAGCGATTCGCACATTTCTCTCATGCGTACGGGCGACGGGGCGACGCAATTGACCGGTCCTTCTACTTTCTCGTTCATCAAACCTTCGATGATCAATCCAACGGCGTCTTCGCGATGAATCCAACTAAACCACTGTTGCCCGTCGCCTAGAGGACCGCCCATAAACGCCTGAAACGTCGGCACCATTTTACCGAGCGCACCTCCGTCGCGATCGAGCACGATGCCCAAGCGCATCAACACCACCCGACAACTCTCCGCCCCGTTCGCCGTTTGTTCCCACGCTTGACACACCTGGCTCAGATAATCGTCCCCGGGCCCGCTCGCCTCGTCGTACGTGTCCGTCTCACTCGTCCCGTAGTACCCGATTGCCGACGCGTTTACAAGCACCTTCGGCCGTTTCGACTCGGCGAGCGAGTTCATGTGCTCGACGATCGTCTTGGTCGTCTTCACGCGAGACGCCATGATTTCCGCCTTCACCTTCGGGTCCCAGCGCGTGCTGATGGGTTCGCCCGCCAGGTTCACCACGTGCGTCGCCCCGGAGAGCCCTCTTCGCCAGATATCCGGCGCGACGAACGCGACGTCGCCCTTGGGGAGATTCTGCGGGGAGAGCTTGGTCCGCGCGCGCGCGGGATCCCTCGTGAGGATGCGCACCTCGGCCCCCAACTCGAGCAGCCTCTCCACGAGTTTACTCCCGACGAAGCCCGTGGCGCCGGTGATGGCGACGACGAGACGCTCGGGGGTCGCCTTGGAAGACGCGTCGACGTCTTCACTCGCGCGCGCGCCGCCGCGACCGCGCGGGCGCGTGGACGCGCGTCCCACGCCTGCCGCCGGGCGCTTCTTATCCGCACGACTGGACGTCGAGTGCGCGCGCGCATGGCGCGTAACGACGCCACGTGCGTCGGCGATGGCGGTACCGACATCCATCGTACTCTATCACGCGATGCGACGACGCGCGGCGCGAGTCGGTGACTGCGGCCTCGCGACACGAACGCGTCGTAGGGGTCTCGGACGCCGAGCGCGCTACTGCAACGCGCGATGATTTATGGACGCGTCATCTCTGTGGGATGTCGCCGGAGAGCGATTCGGTTGAGAAATATATGCGTCAACGCGCGCTCGGGTGTGAGTCTGCGTGTCTGATCCCATCGCAGCGCCTGTCGAAGGAATGAATTAAAACGCGTGTCGCCGCACTCGACGACGACGCTCGAGCGCACAGAGGCTTTGCGATTCGATGTCAACGCGCAGGCGCGAGCATCGTCGTCGTCGAGTGCAGTGAGCACGGAGACGTCCACCCGACGATCGGGATTCGTGGACTCGTGTATGACTGAGCGCGGTGGTGGTCCTAGTCTTTTCGATATCTCGCTCAGTTGCCGCGCCTCGTCGTCACCCGTGAATAGCGTTCTTCCCGTGAACAGTTCCGCCACGACGCACGCCAAGCTCCAGACATCTATCGGATGCCCATAGTCGATGCCGAGCATCACTTCGGGTGCGCGATAAAATCGGCTCTGAATGTACGTGTACGTGGTACTGTCTTTGAAGCAGGCGCTCCCGAAATCGATAAGTTTGACGTCGTACGCGCCGGGACGCCTCAGCAGGATGTTTTCTGGCTTGATGTCGCAGTGCACGATTCCGATGCGTTTCAAATATACGAGAGCATGCATCATTTGCCACGCTATGTGCTGAACGATAGACATGTCCAAACCTTTGAAGTCTCTAGACGCCAACCATTCGTAGAGATTGATGTGTAACAACTCGAACACCACGCACACTTGATCACAAAACACAAAGTGTTCGAACATTTCCACGACATACGGAGATCCATTTCTCGTGCGCTCCAAAGCAGAAACTTCGATGCGAGCCTGTAGTTCGAACGATTCGTCTGCGCAAATCATTTTCAACGCGACTTCTCGTTTACGCTTGTGATCCAGGCACCGCGTCACTTGCCCAAAGTTTCCGGCGCCGAGCACGTTTAACTTTTCAAAGCGAAACGCGACGTGTCCGTTTTGATCGCCTTTTCTCAGAGGTCTGCGTTTCTTCGAGCCGTCACTTTTGTCGATTTCGTCAACGCCGCCGTTGGTTCCCTTGTGCGCTTTGAACGTCGGTACGTACCACACGTACTTGTAGCGCAAAATGTTATCGCGATCGGTCGGCTCCAGGAATTTCCAGTACTTTTTTATGGCCACCGCTACCGGCATTCCATGGTGTTCCGTTTGCGAATTAGTCGAAGCGCGCGTCGCTTTTGCTCGATCTCTCGCGCTTCTCGCGCTCGCGCCGGCGCCGTGTCTGCGCGAAGACTTCGCGCTCAACGTCGGGAGAGTAGGCGTGAACACGGGCGTCGACAATTGTTCAACCCGGAGCTGCCGAAACGCACCGCCGTCGCGATATAGATGATGCTTTGACGCGTGCGCGTGGCTGCTTCGAACGCTGAAATCTCCGTCGCGATTGCGCGTGAACGCCTCCGCTCTGTGCACATAAACGCTTGGGAGCTCGGTCAACCTGATCCCGAGTGAACGCATCGCGCCGGACGACCGCGCCATGTGAGACGACACTGCGAATGTTCCTCTTTCGACGTTCAATTCAGGAAGATTTCGCGTGCGTGCACGCCGCATGGCGCACGCACTTGTGGCAAACGTGTGACTAAGCTTCCGATAAAAATAGTCGTCTCGATGATGTTAACTGTTTCAACCGCGTTGGTTGCTCAAAAAGTGTCTTCGCACCGAAAGCTCGCGATGACAAAATCGACCTATAATTTCTATTTCAATGACTATCCTGGTTTTTCAACGCGCGAGCTCGATTCATGGCTGGCAGGAGCTCATTCTTTGCCGCCAACTCTCGTACTAGAGCTAAAATGAGCGGTAAGTAGTTGTGGCGGCGGCGAATGTTTTCATCCCTCCACTCTTCAAACTTTGCCTCTTCCCGCTCTAGCGACGCGCGAACGTTATCGATGTCCGCTGCGGCGGAGTCGTCGCCCAGTTCTCGCAATTCGTCGAGCTGTTGACGAAGCGAGACTCTCGGATCCTTCGTCACAGCCATCAAATTAAACTTTATCTCATTTGAAGAGTACGCGGATATTCTCTTCTGAATCGCCGGAACAGCGACGTCCAACCAATTCCCATCCGAATATTCTCCGTGATTGATGGGTCCTTGTTTCAATCCATCGAGCTCGTACACTTTGCCGCACCTCGGAACGTACGCTACGAAGTGAAACACGTCGTCGTCTTCGCTCGCCGGACGAGACTGCATCATGATCGGCTCCGGACGTGCGAACGCATTGTGTGCGTTACGAATAACATCCGAATTCGAGATGACCATCCCTTTCGTCTCCGGATCGAAATCTCGTGAAAACTCGAGAAAACTTTGAAGCTCGTCTCCGAGCTCGACTCTGTCCTCCGCGTTCAAAAGCACGCTCAACACCGCCTGCGTCGCGCACGCGTTCTGAATCACCTGCCTCGCGAAGAATAGTTCTTTCGGTGGATCAACGTCGACGCTCGACGCCTGCGCGCCTTCATCGCCTCTATACTTGAAGAGAAAGATCAAACCGTAAATCGGTTCGATGCGACGAAGTTCGTCGGCGTCGAGCGCGTACAGCTCTTCAAAGGCGACGTCTTTCACGCCCACGGTGGCGCACAGCTCCGTGAATACACCGGGGTCGCTCTCGATCGTCGTCCATTCCATGATGATCGGACGCGACGGTGCGCTGTGTGGAAAGGGGCGGCGTTTCGTTTTTGAAAAAGTAGCGTACCGGTAGACTTAAATTAAAAATTACAGTACGACGCGACGACTGGCGTTTTCTTTAATCCATCATATCGTCGGCCGCGGCGCCCATACGACCCCATAGTCCTGACTTACGCGCGACTGGTTGTTCGACGCGGGGCGCCTCCTCCTCTTCCTCCTCTCGGTCCCGAGCGTCCATCGCGTCGAGGACATCGGCGCCGACTTCCTCGCCCGGCGCGAGCGTTCGGCTTTCCACTATGATTTCGTTGCCGTCCGAGTCGTACTCTACGATTTCAAGAATCTCTTCCGTCTCTTCAATCGTACCGTACTCTATCGGGGGCTCGTAATCGTCTTCGGGTTCTTCGATTTCTTCATCGTACGTCGTCACCGTCTCCGTTTTGGTGTGATACCTTCGTTGGACGGTGTCGGTCACATCGTACTCGATTCGACGAGTCGGCGGAGCCACCATGACGGGTTCCGGGGAGCGCCGTTTGGGAATCTCAGGCATTTCGAACGTCGGTTCGTCACCCAGGTCAAAGTTGACCGTCGCGGAACCAATCGTCGGATCCTTCGGCACCGGCGCAGGCTCGGGCTCGGGCTCGGGCTCGGGCTCGGCTGCGGCGGGCTTCGCCAAAAGCTTATCTCGCTCGGTTCGCAACTCATTCAGCTCATTCAGCTGTGACTTGCACGTTGCGTGACACTCATCAAGTAACTTTTGCAACTCGGCGCTCTTTTCATCCGATTCCGCTGGTTGAGATTTGGCTAATACCAAAGCCTTCTTCAGTTCAGCGATTTCCACCTTGAGCGTGATGAGGAACTCCTCTGCGCCTTGGGCGCGTTTGTCGTTCATTTTCGCCCAGTGCTCGGCGTACTCAACTGCCTCTTGACTGGCCTTGATTTCTTCATCGAGAGCAGAAACTTCATCTCGCGCGGCGGCGAGTTCATCCTCGAGATTCTTAATCTTAGCCGCAGAGCCTTCGCTCGCACCGTCCGCGCTCAGCTTGGCTTTCTGCAACACATCGGCCGAAGACGCGCGCTCATCGTTCAACTCATCCTGAAGTCCATCAATCTGTTCTTGGAACGTGGACATTTGAGTGCGCAGATCCTCTTCGTATTCGATTCGCATCGATATGAGCTCGCTGCGAAGTTTGGAGATTTTCGCGTCGCTCGCTTTTTGGATGCGTTGGCTTTCAAACATGAGCTCTTCCTGCTCGGCGGCGTACTCTTGAACCTGTGCGCGCAATTTCGCGAGCTCAACTTCAGCATCGTTGAGTTGCTCTTGAGTGCGCTCGAGCTTGCGTTGAATGAGGTCAGCATTCTGTTTGGCCTCAATCTGGAAGAAGTTGAACTCTTTCGTGATGAAGTCTTTAGACACCCGGCAGCGTTCGAGTTCAGCGCCAGCTTCGTCGAGTTGCTCTCTAAGTGAGCGATTCTCATCACCCATTTTCTTCCCAGCTTCGACCAACGACGAACTTCGCTTACTCACACGAGCGGCTTCTTCGCCGAGCTCGCTGCGAGCGACATCGTATTCGGCTCGAAGTTCTTTCAGTTGAATTTCGAGACGCTCAATTATCGTCGTCTGAGACGTGATCTTCAAGCTCATCTCATTCTTCACACGCAGTGTTTCTTCAGAAGCGGCGTTCGTCGCGTTCGTCGCGGTAGAAGCCTCTCTTTCCCGAACTGCGAGCTTATCTCGTAGCGTTTGAACTTCACGTTCGCGCTTACTGCGCTCGGTGACAAGTTCCGCTTCGAGGTGTTCAATCTTCGTGCGGAGAACGTGAATTTCTCGCATGGATTCTGGATCTTTGCTGACCGAGGCCTCAGATCTCGCTTGAGCCATACGCTCAAGTTCATCCAAACGCAAACGTAATTTCATCATATCCGACACTGCGACATCTCGAGAATTGGTCATCTCGGAGAGATCACCTTCCAAGTCTTCGATGATGCGCACATAGTCGCGCGCAGCATTCTCACGATCCTTGATTTCCTTTGCGATGGCGAACTCGTGTTCACTGATCACCTTCTCCATGGCAGTCGTGTGCGCGTTGTTCAGGTCAGCAAGCTCTCGCTCGAGCTGCGAGATGCGCGCCTTCAAACTGTCGACAACTTCACTGGTCGGTGCTTTGCTCTGGACACGTTCAGCGTCTGAGAGCTGCGCTAGAAGTTGATCGATTTCTTGTTCAAGGCGTCGCTTTTCGGAGGCTGCGTTCGTTTCCATGGCATCCAAATCAGATTGTAACTGACGCACCGTGGATTGCTGGGTCTTGAGATTCTTCTGCATTGCCGTGACCGTTTCGTTCGAATCCATAAACTTCGATTGTACTTGTTCGAGCTCCACTTCAAGTTGTGCGACTCGAGTCTGTAACGCACTCACGAGGTCACCAGACTGCTGGCTCGTGCGATCCTGCGACTGCATGAGTTCATGTATCGTCGCCGTCGCCGTCTGCCCATGAAGCTTCAACTCAGTCTTGAGTGAGGCCATTCCAGCCTTCGCTGCGTGCAAAAGAGCTTCGTGCTGCACGCGATGCAAGTGGGTGTTCAACAAACTGCACCAACGAGCTTGTGCGCGAGCGGATTTCTCAACCTCGGAAAGACCAACGATTGGAGCCGCGGAAACGCTGTCGGCATCCGCCGAAACTTGCTGAGTCAACGCGCGAAGTTCTGCCTCCAAACGCGTTATTTCTACATTCGCCGCAGCTATTCTTGCTGCGTCTCTCTTCTTGGCCGAATCGAAGCGCTTGTCTGCTTCTTCAGCATCCGCCGCAGCTTGAGCCTGCAAATCATCCAAAGCTTGTTGCAAACGCTGGACGCGTCGATTGGATGCTTCCGTCGTATCGGGTGATGAACGAGTGTGCAGCTCATCAAGCTCACGTTCCAACCTTTCGATTTCTGCGTTAGCAGATGCGAGCTTTGCGGCGTCACGTTGTTGATCTCGCTGAACTGCCATGAGTTGGCTGTTGGCAGCATCCGCATCGGCTGCGGCGCGAGCGCTGAGCTCGTCCAGCGCTTTCTGGAGGCGCTGGATGCGTCGAGTAGCCGCCTCGGTTGCGTCAGACGCAACGCGATGACGAAGATCATCGAGTTCACGCTCGAGACGCTCGATTTCCTCGTTTGCGGCTGCAAGTTTTGCAGCGTCTCTTTGCTGTGAAGCAGCGAGTCTTCGATTGGCATCGTCGGCTTCAGCTGCGGTACGCGCGGATGCTTCATCCAAGTCTCGTTGCAATGCGTCAATGCGGCGATTGGCAGAGTCACTCGTATCATTCACCGCTCGAGTACGGTGAAGTTCTTCGAGTTCGTGCTCCAACTCTGCTATCTTCTCATTTGCGGCCGCAAGACTTGCGGCACTACGTTCTTGTGCGAGCGTGAGACGTCTGTTGGCATCATCTACTTCCGCCGCAGCGCGCCCGTTCAGCTCATTGAGATCTTGTTGCAACCTGTCAACTTGTCGATTCGCAGCTTCGAGTCTCGAATTGTGCTCGCTGCCACCAGAAAGTAGCATCTTCTCCAAGTCAGCGATAGTGCCATCGCGTTGTTCCACCAGCGAGCGAAGCTTCGTAGTTTCATATGAAATCTTGACATTTTCTTTTTCAAGCTCGGTCAGCTTCTTGTGCAGACCGGCGATGTCGGCCTCGAGCTTTTTGGTAGCTTCAATGGACGCCTTTTCTTTCTCTTGTGCTTCCGCGCGAAGCTTCTGCTCCAAGTCA
>Ga0181569_10002560_pt1 | contig 14328 bp, 12 predicted proteins | sample 101ome_19_FD_132452 | JGI IMG/M metagenome (GOLD analysis project Ga0181569, IMG submission 132452) | Coastal salt marsh microbial communities from the Groves Creek Marsh, Skidaway Island, Georgia - 101405AT metaG (megahit assembly) | ecosystem: Environmental > Aquatic > Marine > Intertidal...
CAGGCGTTAAATCTTGAAGAAGGTAAAGCAATGTGGCAGCTGCACCTTCAGGCCGCAGCCGAACTCTGCTACCTGCTTTCAGAAAAGATTCACGATGGCGGGCGTATTATTTTTATAGGTAGCCGGGTAGCAAAAGGTGCCCCGAAACGCGCTTTATATGCAGCCTCAAAATCAGGCCTAACCGGTTTGGCTCGTTCTATTGCAGCAGAGCTGGCAAGTCGTAAAATTACAGTAAATATAGTTGCACCTGGTGCAACAGACACGCCCATGCTCAGCGATCCTGGCCGCACTTCTTCTAAGCCTAAAATGCCACCTTTTGGTCGTTTTATACAGCCAGAGGAGGTGGCTAGCTTGGTAGGTTTTCTGATTTCTGATGCTGGGGCGTCAATTACCGGTCAGGAAATAGTCATATGTGGCGGGGCATCCTTGTAAATTAAAGGGTGACAATATCTGCTGGGTTTAATGGCTGACCCTCTGCAAACAGGCGCATATTTTCTGACCAATGGGTTACCAGGCGGGCCAGATTATCGGCTGTGCCACCTCCGCAATGGGTGGTTAAAACAGTATTGGGAGCTTGGCGGATAACCGCATCTTGGGCCAAAGGTTCAGATGAAAAAACATCTAATCCAGCCGAAGCTAAATGGCCAGAATGCAAGGCTGTACTCAGGGCGGCTTCATCAATAAGTCCGCCGCGTGAGGTATTGATAATCACTGCATTTTTACGCATTTCTGCCAGACGGGCTGCATCAAATAAATGGCGCGTCTCTGGGCTCAGGGGAAGGTGCAGGCTGATGATATCCACTTTCTTTACCAATTCATCAAGAGGCAAAAAAGTTGCAGGATGGTCTATGCGGCCCTTTCGCTGTGTATAGAATACTTCACAATCAAATCCGGTCAGCCGTTTGGCGACAAGCTGGCCAATTGCCCCAAATCCAACCAGCCCTACCCGTGCCCCTGTTAAATCGCGCCCGATATCATATAAATTGGGCTCTAGCCACAGACCTTGGCGAATACGGGCGTCTGCTACACAAATTCGCCGCCGGCACGCCAACATCAGGCCAATAGTTAAATCTGCAACAGAAGGGGCATTGCGCCCTGGACTACGGGCGATGATGATGCCTCGTTTTTGCGCCTCAGCTATGGGAATTCCGTCTGTGCCGGTGCCCCATTGATGGATGATTTTCAGCTTGGGCATATTCTCTAACCATTGCGGCTGGATTTTAACGGCTCGGACCACAACCGCTTCTGCCTCATCTAAAACGGCCATTAAACTTGTCTGTGAGGAATCTTTTGGAAAGATGAGGTTAAGCTTATTACCAGCTAATGTGCGTATTTTTTCCTGCATTTCAGGGTTAAAGGATTCCAGTAACACAACATTAAAGGGGCGCATGATAGGGGCTTTCTTCATCTATAAATCGGCAGGCAATCGGTTAAAAGACAGGGGTGATTAGCGGGTTTCCGGCATAGAACGCATCCAGATTCTCAAGCACCAGTTCAGACATACGAGCCCGTGTTTCGAGGGTTCCAGAGGCGTGATGGGGATATAAGGTCACCCTTTCCAGGGCAATCATTTCTGGATTTGGGCTGGGTTCATTTTTATATACATCTAATGCAGCGTGGCCTAATTTTTCTGTTTTTAATGCTGTGATTAGTGCAGTTTCATCTAAAACACTTCCGCGAGAAAGATTGACCAGAATGCCGGATGACCCCAGCTTTTCCATGATGTCCTGATTGATCAGATTTTCGGTTTCATGTCCGCCTGGAACCACAACGACCAAAATGTCTGCCCAAAGGGAAATATCAGCCAAATCAGAAAAATAATGATGTTCGCTAGTCGGGTTCTTTGAACGGCTATGATAGGCGATGTTCAATCCAAAAACAGATGCTCTTTTGGCAATTGCCTGGCCAATTTTTCCAAACCCAACTATCCCCAGATGCTTGCCTTTCAAGCTAGACTGAAGCGGAAACATACCTTTTTCTGCCCATATTTGGGAGGCTACATAATCATGGCCTCGAACCAAATTGCGCATACTGGCCAGAACCATCAAAATTGCCATATCAGCAACATCATCAAACAAAGCAGCTGCGGTATTGGTCAGCTGAATGTTTCTGTTTCTGAGGGCGGTTGTATCCATCAGCTCATAACCTGCAGACGAACAGACTACCAGCTTCAGATTAGGCATACTATCTAAATGCGCTTGGTTTAATTCTGTATGACCATTGATAATCAGTGTCTGGCATTTGCTGCCATGCTCCGCTAAAAAGGCGGTTTTATCTTGTGCCCTATCCAGTCGAAGCAAATGATAGCGTTGGTCAATCTTGTGCATGACCCCTTCATCATAAACAGGATAGAAAACAAGAATATCTGGTTGTGTCATTTAAATCTACCGCTTTAGCTGTTGAAGCTTTTTTCGTTGTTTACGGCGTTTGGCCTGAATATCGGGGTCTGGTTCTAAAGAAGCTGACAATAAATCTTGGGTGTAGGTTTGCTTGGGGTTCGCAAAAATATCCTTTGTCAGCCCTGTTTCAACAATCTGGCCATCTTTCATAACAATAACCCGGTCGGCGAAATCGCGCACAACAGGCAGATCATGGGCAATAAAGATATAGCTCAGCCCTAAATCTTTTTTCAGCTTTTTTAAAAGGGCGATAACCTGTGCTTGAACAGAAACATCCAAGGCCGAAACCGCCTCATCACAAATAATGATTTTGGGTTCTAATGCTAAGGCACGTGCAATAGCAATGCGCTGGCGTTGGCCGCCTGAAAACTGATGGGGATAGCGCGTGCTATGTTCTGCGCTCAGCCCCACCTGTTCTAATAGCTTGGTAACCCGTTCTGGCCATTCAGATTTATCTAAGATATCAGGATGGATAACCCAAGCCTCCGAAATCAGCTCAAACACTGTCATGCGGGGGTTGAGGCTTTGGGATGGGTCTTGAAAAACCATCTGAATATCGCGCCGTCTGGCCAGCATTTCCTGTTCAGATAGAGCTAAAATATTCTGGCCTTTATAAAGCACTTGGCCGCTATCCGCAGCTTCCAATCGCAATAAAACTTTTGCTGTGGTTGATTTTCCAGACCCGCTTTCCCCAACAATGGCAATGGTCTCACCTGCCATCAAATCAAAACTGATATTTTTTAGAGCCTGAAATTCCCCAAAGCTCTTAGAGATAGATGATACAGATAAAAGCGGGGCAGAGGGCTTAATACCAGCAGATATTTTGCCTTTTCCTGGTGCGGCTTTAATCAGCTGCTTGGTATAGGCATGGCTGGGATTAAAATACACATCGCGCACACTGCCAGTTTCCACCACTTCTCCATGTTGCATGACAATTACCCGGTCAGCTACTTCGGCCACGACACCCAGGTCATGAGTGATGATCAGCAAGCCCATGCCGGTTTCTTTTTGCAGACTAACCAGCAAATCTAGAATCTGTGCCTGAACAGTTACATCTAAGGCAGTAGTTGGTTCATCTGCTATCAGAACATCTGGGCGTAGTGCCAAAGCCATTGCAATCATCACCCGTTGGCGCTGGCCGCCTGAAAACTGGTGGGGGTATTTTTTTGCCGCCTGATGAGGGTAGGGGATGCCAACCTTTTCCAAAAGATTGAGCATTTCTTGATGCGCGGTTTGACTGTCTGTTCCATGCACCTTTAAAGCTTCTTCAATTTGCCAGCCAACGGTATAAACAGGGTTCAGGTGACTAAGCGGGTCTTGGAAAATCACCGCAATATTTTTGCCATTTATCTCGCGTCTTTGCGAGGCAGACATAGCCAGCAGATTATTGCCGTTAAAGTCAATCTTTCCGGAAGTGACTTCCCCTGGGGGCATATCGATGAGATCAACAATGGCCGACGCAGAAACAGATTTACCAGATCCGCTTTCTCCTAAAATAGCAAGCACCTCGCCCTTATCCAGATACCAATTAACTTTGTTAACAGCCCTAACATCGCCTGTGACGGTATGAAAAATTACAGATAAATCAGATACTTCCAGAAGATGTTTAGCCATTTTTAGAGCCTCCAACTTCCATACGCCATCTCTGTTGCGGGTCTAATACCACACGCAGCCAATTAGAGAGAAGGTTGAGGCTTAACGTCGTCAGAATAATGGCCAGACCTGGCCAAAAGGACAGCCACCAAGCAGTGGTTAAATAGGGTCGACCTTGTGCGACCATCAGACCCCAGGTGATTTCTGGAGGCTGAATGCCAATCCCTAAAAAGGAAAGGGAACTTTCTGCCAGCATAACAAAGGCGAAATCTAGCGTGGCAATGGTAACCATCGTTGGGATAATAATTGGCAAAATATGGCGGAAAATAATGCGTTTATTTGAAGCACCCATGACTTGGGCAGCTTGAATAAACATCCGTTCTCTTATCTCTAGCACTTCTGCACGTGCGGTACGCAAATAAACCGGAATACGAGTAATGGCCAGCACGACAACAATATTTAACACAGAAGGGGGTAGCATATATAAAATAATTACTGCCAGCAAAAGGGAGGGAAAGGACATGATCACATCTGCGATACGCATAATGAGATGGCTGAAAAATTTCGAACTATAGCCCGCAATGAGGCCTAAAAAACAGCCGATCACAATTGAAATACTCACCGCAGATCCGGCAATCATTAAGGTATTGCGGGCCGCCACGATAATACGGGCCAATAAAGGTCTGCCAAGTGCATCTCCGCCCAGCCAGAAAATCCACTGTTTAGCAAAATCAAAAGGCGGGGCATTACGACCGCGCAGATTCTGTTTGGTCGCGATATCGTCTAACAAAAAAGAGCCTAGAAATGCGGCCAGAACAAGCACAAGCAAAAATATCGCCGCGCAAAGAGCAAATTTATCCCGCAATAGCATACGCAGCCATTGTCGTAAAATGGACGGCTCTGTTTTTGTACCCTTATGGGTCATCTCAGCCTTACTCATAACATTAATACCGAATTCTGGGGTCTAGGATGGCATATAAAATATCAATCAGGATATTCATGATGAAGATAGCAACCGCCGTAACAATGATTGAGGCCAGAACCACAGCAAAATCCCGTTGCAAAATAGAATCGATCATCAGCTTTCCTACTCCCGGAAAGCCAAAAATCGTTTCAACAATCACCGCACCGTTTAACAGGCCGGCGGCTTGGTCACCAATGACCGTGATGACAGGCAACATGGCATTGCGCAAACCATGTACAAAAATAATGACCGTATCTTTGACGCCTTTAGCCCGAGCGGTTTTTATATAGCCAGAGCTCAAAACGCTTAGCATAGAGCCGCGCACAACCTGTAATATCAGGCCAAAGGGCCGGATAAACAAAACCGATATGGGCATAATCCAGTGCCAAATACTGCCTGTACCAGAGGTTGGCAACCAACCAAGATTTACTGAAAAAATCACGATTGCAACAATTGCAATCCAGAAATCTGGCGCACTGGCTCCGATAAGCGAGAAGAAGGTAACAATCCGGTCAAAAATTCCGCCTGCCCGAAATGCCGCAAGCGAGCCGATAATAATAGACAAGCAAGTCACCAGCGCAATCGTGATAGCTGCTAATTGCAATGTCCATTTGAAGCCGCGTAAAACAGCGTCAATCGCGGGTTCTGCCCGGCGCATGGATGTTCCAAAATCTAGCTGAGCCAAATCACCGATATATCGAAAAAACTGAACCAGGATAGGATCGTTTAGCCCATTGAGTTCACGGAATTTTTCGCGGGCTTCTTCTGAGGCATCTACAGGCAAAAATAAAGAAGCTGGGTCGCCTGTGAGACGTACTAAAAAAAACACTAAAATAATTAGCAAAATTAAAGAAACAGCACTTGTAAAAAGGCGCTTTAATAAAAATGCGTTCACAATAAAGAGCTCCTTAAAACAAAAAATAGACAGGGATGGGACAGACCCATCCCTGTCTGATGTCAGGTCTTATTTGAACGCAATTTGTGACAATTGCAATTCACTATTTGTACGAATAGATGGGGTAAAGTCCAGACGGTCATTTACCCGGCTAAAGCCTACCATATGGAACAGCATTACATCCCCGACAAGGTCTTCATGGATGTATTTGAAAGTGTCTTTCCACTTCGCTTCGCGTGTGCTTCCAGTAGCTGATGTTGCATCAGCAATCATGGCGTCCAGTTTGCTATCATTGATGCCAGACTGCAGGCCTTCAGAAGCATATTTGAAGAACATAGAAAAGACAGGGTCGCCATTGGCATTGTCATGCTGGGCTTCTACCATGATGGGTCCCCGATCATCGGCGAATGGCTTTGAGTAATATTCCAACCATTCCGCAACTTCATACATTTCCAATTTTACATTGAAGCCAACATCATTAAACATGGATTGCAAAGCTTCCATGGTTTCTTGAACATTCGCAAAATTGTTAATGCGCCCGATAAGGCGGATTTCAGTATCGACTGGCACGCCATCTGCCTTTGCCGCAGCCATCAGCGATTTTGCAGCTTGCTGATCATAGGCATAAGGCTTCAGGTCATGATTATAGCCGATGGTGGATGGCGGAGTCATGCCGGTTGCCAGCAAAGTTCCATTGGCCAGAATTGAGCCAACAAAAGCTTCCCGGTCAACAGCGTGATTGAGCGCCTTACGCACCCGCACATCATTTAACGGGGCCACTTCATGATCAATACGCATATAGACAGTCTCAGAGTTCGGGTAAGAGAAATCTGTATTCCCGTCTGTTGCATCCTGTAGAGCGATATTCGGAGCTATGTCAGCTTCACCAGCTGCAACCATCGCAGCCCGAACCGCACTGTCTGAGCGGAAAATATATTTTGCTTTTGTGACGCTTCCAGCTTCACCCCAATAATTTGGGTTTGCTGAAAGGTTGATTTGCATTCCGCGAATATACTGGTCAAAAGTATAGGGCCCGGTGCCAATCGGTGTTTTAACATAAGCATCCATTGGTTCAGTTGAACGCATCATTGTCACAGTGGACAGCAGCAGTGGCAGAATTGGCTGTGCTGGATTGGCTGTGATATCAATGGTGTGGTCATCTACAATTTTAGTGGAAAGTTCCATCCCGCCAAAATATTTTGCCCCGATTTCGCAAGAGAGCTGGTCACTCTTTATTCTGGCAAGTGAGTGAGCTACATCTGCAGAATCGAATGCGCTGCCATCTGAGAAGCTCACCCCTTGACGCAGATTAAAGCGCCAGGTACCGCCCCCCATATCTTCCCAGCTTTCTGCCAAGCGAGGCTGAAGGCCATTTTGCGGGTGTAGTTCAGTCATTGTTTCTGAAATATTCTGCAATACCACACGTCCTATGTTGGAACGAGAGGCTTCACAGGGGTCAACGATATCCAGCTCTTCAGAAAGAACAATTGTGACACCCTTGGCATTTGCCATTGCTGGTAAGGCTATCATTAACGATATCAAACCACCTTTAAGATAAGTGCTAAATTTCATCTAGTATTTCCTCCTTTTTAAATGCAGCTAGTCTTTTGTCATGCCAAAATTGCTGCAGACTTTGGCATAAGAACGCCAGCATGGAAATGGACAGGAATCTTGGTTTAGGTTGATTTAAATCCTGTTTAAGATTGCAGTGCCATTTACCTCACTAGTTTGTTCCAATATTAGACGCGGCTACCTAATAAGAGCGGTGGTCCGCCCACTATAGGTGGTCAACATCAAAGCTAGAAAAATCAATGCCGCGCCAATCCATGTGGCATAGCTAGGCACTTCACTAAAAAACAAGAAACCAATTGCCCCAACAAGCGGCAATCGCACAAAATCCACTGGTGCGATAAGCGAGGCATCGGCTAGCTGAAAGGCCTTTGTAACCAGTAATTGGGCAGCAGCTCCATTCACACCCTGTATTGCAAGAAGCACCCACTGATAGGCTGTGGGATTAGCCCAAAACCAAATGGCTGGAATAAGTGCTAGCGGAACCGTTACAATCAAATTCCAGGCAACTAGCGTGTCAGCGGCCTCGCTTCGGCCCATATATTTTAAAATCAGCTGAATGGTCGCAGTAGCAACTGCGGATAATAGCGCAAACCCCAGCGCAAGGTTCAAACTTCCAGTTGCAGGGTTAAGCACAATGACAACCCCGCCAAAACCAAAAATCACGGCCAGAATTCGTGCTGCCCGCAATTTTTCAGAAAGAAATAACCAAGCGCCTAGAATAACAAAAAAAGGAGCGGCAAAGCTGATGGTAGTGACGGTGGCTAAGCCCGCATTTGCGAGCGCAGCAAATAGCGAAATCAAAGCCACAAGTTTAAGTGCAGCGCGCAAAATATGGAGCCAGTATCGGTCTGTCTTGAGGATTTTAGGCTGGCGGATGATCCATGGAAGCAGGATCAAAAGTCCAAAAATTGAACGCGTAAAACCCATAAAAAATGGATGGATATCCTGCGCAAGTATGCGAACGATCACCGCATCAACTGTTCCTAAAACAGCGACAAATACCATAATCAATATCGCTAAACCAGCGCTGCGCTGCACCATGTAATTTCCAATTTAAATAGTCTTAACCCTGAAGAAAATCTGAACACTTAATTTCATATTTGTAAACAAATTATAACTTAATTATTAACTGTCATGACCACAAAAACCACATTTTTTTCAAAAGCAAATGTCTTGACAACATCGCAAAACCCTTTTGATAGTGATGGATATAAATCTTAACAATAAGTGAATTTTTCTATGTCTGGTTTTAATTTGCCCTCTTCAGTTGATGCGATTGCCAAAGCGATGGATGGCCAAGTTTCGGCTTTTTCATGCGGAAGAAAGGCAGCTATTTTGCCTTCTCCTTGTGTGCAAAATCACGCTGCTTTTTTATATCGAAATCTATCTGGTGATTTGCAATGTGTCTGGTTTGCCGGCGGACTGGAGGGCAAGTCAGATATTTGTATTCATTCCAGTATATTAGATGAAAAATCTGGCCTCTGGCAGCCGACCCAACCCTTGACAGATGACCCTGTCCGTTCTGAACAGAATCCGGTGTTGTTTTCACCAGACGGGCAACGCACATTATTGTTTCATACAGCTCAACCGGGTGGGAATCAGGATCAGTGTATTGTGCGGATGCGTGAGGTTGGCGAACCGCCAATTGATACCGGTCTGCCTATGGGTAGTTTTGTTCGGGCACGCCCCATTCTTCGCTCAGATGGTGCTTGGCTATTGCCGCTTCATCACTGTACCCATGTTCCGGGCTCCAGATGGACAGGCCGGCATGACTATGCATCTGTTGCGATAACTACCGATAAAGGCCAAAACTGGCGATGTATAGATGTGCCCGAATCCACAGGATGTGTGCATATGACACTCATTCCGTTAGAAGGCGATAAGATTGTCGCGCTCTATCGCAGACGCCAGGCTGATTTTGTGTATAAAACCCTTTCTGAAGATGGTGGTGAAAGCTGGCAAGTGCCAACAGCAACCAATATACCCAATAACAATTCATCCATTGCAGCGATGCGACTGAAAGATGGACGGATTGCGCTGGTGTGTAATCCGGTTAATGCTCAGATGGATAGTTCGAGGCGCGTTTCGCTTTATGATGAGCTGGGCATAGATGATCGCCCGGAAGCAGAAGGGGGTTGTCAGCCAATTTGGGGGGTGGCGCGTGCGCCGCTCAGCCTGTTCTTTTCCACAGATGATGGAGAGCGTTTTGGCAATGAAATAATTTTATGGAACAGTACTGGCAACTGTTTGACCAATAATAGCGAGGACGGGCTTAATCAGGAATTATCCTATCCAGCCATATTGCAATCAGATACAGGCGATCTGGACATTGCCTTTACCCTTCATCGACGTGCGATTGCCCATATCCGTGTACCCTACAGCGCGTTTGAATAGAAAATTACATCACATAGCCTGTTGAGGAGAAATGAAAATGACACAGCGCATTACAGGTGTTTATAGTGCCGCTGCCACACCAATTGAAGCAGATGGTAGCCCGTGCTTTGATCTGTTTGTCGCACATTGTCATGGGTTGCTGGCTGAAGGTTGCCACGGTATTGCTCTGTTAGGCACGACAGGAGAGGCCAATAATTTTAGTGTGGATGAGCGCATGGCTCTTTTGGACGCTGTCTGCGATTCAGGAATTTCCGGTGATCAGCTTTTACCAGGCACTTCTTGTAGCAATCTTTCCGAAACAAAGGCCTTAACAGCCCATGCGCTTTCATGCCAGGTAAAAGCCTGTGTCATCCTGCCGCCTTTTTATTATAAGGGAGTTTCAGATGAAGGCTTGTTTCGGTTTTATGCCCAGCTGGTAGAAGGGCTGGCAGATTCGCGGCTGAAAATCATTTTATATCATATCCCACAAATGACACAGGTGCCTATCAGCCATGATTTAATCGCCCGTCTAAGAGCTGAGTTTCCTGATATCTTTGTTGGGATCAAAGACAGTGCAGGCGATATTGAAAATATGGAAAAGATGGTGGAAAGATTCCCTGATTTTTCGGTTCTGGCTGGAGCAGACCCGTTATTGTTGCCGCTACTCCAGGCAGGCGGGGCAGGGTGCATTACCGCAACATCCAATCTGCGGGCAGATAGCCTTAGATTTATCTGGGATAATATTAACGATACATCCAAGCAGGCAGAAATTGACCAGCATCAAAAACGCATAAATGATTGGCGTAATCTCAGCAACAGCTATGCGCAGCTGGCAACGATTAAAGCCATGATTTCTAAGGTTAGGGGGGATACCAGATGGTGCGCTTTGCGTCCGCCCCTGACTGCGCTCACCACACAAGAGCAGGAAACAATCTGGGCACAGATGCAACAGATATAATTAAAACGAAAGTGCTTCATTTATGGAACGTCAAATTGTCATTCATCAGCCTCAATATGTCGAAATCGGGGCGGGTAGTGCAGCCAAAGCTGCAGATTGGGCGGCTGAGTTTAAAAAGATATTGATTCTTACCTCAAAGTCGGTGGCTGAGTTAGTGCCAAAATTAGGCCTCAACCCATCGGTGGAAATTTATGCCAACATTACAGCCGAGCCAGAAGACCATGTTTTACACGCCGCTCTTGAAGTTGCAAAACGCTATCAGCCAGATGCGATTATCGGTTTAGGAGGTGGGTCTGTTATGGATATTGCCAAGCTGGTTTCTGTGATGTGGGCTGGCCAGCAACAGCTAGAAGATATTGTTGGTCCAAACAAAGTATTGAACCGTTTTTCCAAACTCGCCCTTATCCCCACAACCGCTGGCACAGGTTCAGAAGCAGGCATTAGGGCATTGGTGACCAATTCTGAAACAAACGCAAAAATGGCTGTTGAAAGCCCGTTTATGTGCGCTGATTTAGCCATTTTAGACCCAGAGTTGACGCTGTCTGTTCTGCCAGCTTTAACAGCGGTTACCGGCATTGATGCGATGGCTCATTGTGTTGAAGCCTTTACCAATATCCGTGCCCATTCGGTGATAGATGGCTATGCGCGCATGGGCTTTGGTGCGGTTGGCAGATATTTAGGTCGAGCTGTAAAGGACGGAACAGATAAAGATGCACGCACTGGCATGATGATGGCCAGTTATTATGGGGGTATTTGTTTAGGGCCCGTTAATACCGCAGCGGGGCATGCATTAGCCTATCCGTTGGGTACAAAACTAAAACTGCCGCACGGGCTGGCAAATGCCCTTATTTTTCCTCATGTTCTGGGCTTTAATCAGCCGGTTTGTCCCGATAAAACCGATGAAGTGCTAACAGCTTTGGGTAAAGCTCGAGCAACAGACAGCCAAACAGCTTTTGAACAGGCCAGTCAATTCTGCCACTCACTTGGAATTGATATGAAATTATCCAGCTATGGTGCGCAAACAGGACAACTTCGCAGCTTTGCAGAAGAGGCCTATGGCATTCGGCGTTTGATGGATAATAACCCGCGCGATATGAGCATAGAAGATATTGAACAGATTTATCAGGCTGCATTTTAATTTGAAGTTTAACAAAAGATTATATCACGATGTCTAAAATCGAAACTATATTGATTTCTCAGATAAGCCTGCCCCTTTCCCAAGGGTTTGCGGATGCAAAAGTCGCTACTGGAAGGCAGACCGCTCTTACCTCTGTAGATGTCTTGGCGGTTGAAATTACGGCTGAAACTGGTGAAATAGGGGTAGGGTTTTCCTACACGCTTCGGGCTGGCGGCTCGGCGTTCTATGCGCTGGCAAAAGAAATTGGCCCTATGTTAATTGGTAAAGATGGTTCAGATATAGCCGCGCTTTGGGAAAAATTGGCCTGGAGGACAAATTCTCTAGGAGCTGGTGGGTTGGCTTATCAGGTAATTGCGGCTTTTGATAGCGCACTTTGGGATTTGAAAGCCAAAGAAGCCCGTCTTCCTCTTGCCAAATTACTCGGTGCTTTCAGACAAAGCTCGCCTGTATATAATTCTGGCGGACAGTATTTGCAGGCTTCGATAGAGGAGATGCAAACAGCGGCAAAAGCTTCTGTTTCAAGAGGAATTGGCGGCATCAAAATGAAAGTCGGCCAACCTGACTGGCGTGATGATATTACAAGGATTGAAGCAGTAAGAGAAGCTATAGGACCAGATATCGCTGTGATGATTGATGCTAACCAGCAATGGTCACGCGATGAAGCTATTCGATTTTGTCGGCGCGTTGACCATTTGGGGTTAACTTTTATCGAAGAGCCTTTGGATGCGCGCGATTATCAAGGCCATCAAATACTTACTCTAGCACTTGATACCCCTGTTGCGTCTGGCGAAATGCTTACATCCTATCATGAAATATCAGAAATGGTTCTGCAAAAAGGCGTTCGGGTTTTACAGCCTGATGCGCCACGCATTGGCGGCATCACGCCTTTTTTACGCGTGATTGAACTCGCCAATACTCATAAGTTGGGCATGGCGCCACATTTTGTAATGGAACAGCATATCCACTTAATGTGTGTAAATCCAACCGAAGGCTGGGTAGAACATTTTGATTGGTTGGAACCATTATTTGAAGAACGGTTCAAACTAAAAGACGGTCGCATTTGGCTAAACACTGATCATGGATTTGGCCTGACCCTTTCCGATAAAGCGAGAGAATTCACACTGAATTGCGAAAAGCTGGAAAAATACGAATAGGCAGAATTTGGAGTTTCGGAGGTGGGGGCGATGATAACAGAATCTGTTCTAGACGTTTTCCAGATTGTTTTCGCTGATATTGTTTTATCTGGAGATAACGCTCTTGTTATTGGCATGGCCGCAGCTGGCCTTTCCCCAAAATTGCGCAAAAGGGCTATTTTTATTGGAATGATGGCTGCAGCTGGCTTGCGCATTATTTTTGCTGTCATTGCCAGTTATCTTTTGGCTATAGACGGGATTTTACTGATTGGCGGGGCGTTGTTAGCTTGGGTTTGTTGGCGGTTTTACAATGATTTAAAGGAATTTAATGCCTCTGGGGATACAGAAGGGCAACAGGAACATTTGCCAAGCGAGCAATTATCAGATGGCAAGAACACTGGTTTTTTCCGAGCTTTAACCACAATTTTAATCGCTGACGTTTCTATGTCGATCGACAATATAGTGGCTGTGGCAGCTATTGCCAGAGATGATACCCAATTGCTGATTTTTGGTCTGGCTCTTGCCATTGCCTTTATGGCTTTTTTTGCATCGCTCATTATGCGCGTAATGATACGCTTTCGTTGGCTTTCCTATTTAGGACTTAGTTTTTTAATCTATCTTACAGTCATGATGTTCCATGATGGGCTGGCCGAATTGGGCATAATGCCCTTTGCATGATAGTAAGGCGATGGCAAAGTCGATTATAATTTTCTGATTATGTATAGGCGATAAGCCCTGGGTTCGAGGAGCGCGGCACCTGGTCTTGTAAGGTATTTTAATTGGTGAAAAGACTTGAGCCACAAAGGGCTTCAAAATGCCTAGTGAGATGTTAGCATATTGTTGTGGTTGAGGATTCAAGGGGGTGTCCCCCTGAGGGTATGGGACCGGCTAGGAGTTACCGCCCAAGAGGACACATTACTGATACGAACGCCTGTTCGTATTGGACTGAACCTCAACCACCCCTAGAAGAGGCTTCTTGGCCAATGGCCCTTGAACCTTGAACCTGGGCTGTTATCCAAACTGTTATCCAGAATAAGGCACTTTACCTTTGGTGCTGATATGCTAAGCTATTGATATAGTTGAAAGTCAGGTTGCTGATAGCCCCGTGGTAGGGCATCGAACCCCTCTCGGGTGCGCCATAACTACCAAGATCCGGGGTTCAAGTTCCTGATTGTCAAGCATGACGGTTATTGGTCATCGAAGCTTGAACCTCGATCCTCTCCATCCATTTGTTCTTGATACTAAGGCTGTAACCAGTTCCATACTTCTGGCCTATGCCAGAGGTTGCCCATCCACCGATGGC
>Ga0181569_10002561_pt1 | contig 14323 bp, 8 predicted proteins | sample 101ome_19_FD_132452 | JGI IMG/M metagenome (GOLD analysis project Ga0181569, IMG submission 132452) | Coastal salt marsh microbial communities from the Groves Creek Marsh, Skidaway Island, Georgia - 101405AT metaG (megahit assembly) | ecosystem: Environmental > Aquatic > Marine > Intertidal zone...
CTACTGTGATTTCGGTATTATCTAAATAAGCCATAATTTAAAATTCCTTGTTATTGTTCAATATATAAATATAACATTTATTATTTTTAGTTATTTTCTTTATTATTCAACCTCTAAAATTGGTTCGCCACTTCCTCTACCACTATCGTTTACTCTTAATGTATTCGGATTAGTTGTAAATGTTACAACCGCAGCACCACCATCGGGTGTTGTAGCGGATGTTTGTTTAGAACCATTGTGGAATGAATTCTCTAACCCACTTGTCAAATCCCCTACATTTCTATAATGAAGTGGAAAGTAACCATTAAGTGGTGTTACTTCTACAATATCACCACCAACTGATGAGCTCATTTCATTTCCATCAGAGCCAGTAAATGGTAAAATATTTATTTTATATCTGTATTTTGTTTGTGGTACAAACTCTCTTCCTCTTGATGCATCAAAGAAATCTCTATTTTGGGGTACATCTTCAGTATAAGATTGTTTTAATAAATATATCTTAACTCTATCTTTTTGAATATTTCCAAATTGGTCAAAATATGTTCTTTGGGAGTTTCCATTTTCACCATACAATCCAAACCCTAACCTTGAAATGGATTCAGGGTCCATTCCAATTTGTTGATATTTTGTTGAATCATACTGACCACTAACTGAACCTGTTATTTTTGCATCAATATGTATTTCAATTCCACCCATAGTAGAACCGCTGTTTCGTGTAATTGTTCCTAATAGATTAATATCCTCTTCGGCCGATATACTTGAGGAATAAAAAGGAGTTGTACCTACTAAATTAATATCAGTTTCCGCATCTACATTTCCAATATATTGTGGATTTGTTCCAATTAAATTTACATCTTGCTCCACATCCAATATCATTGAATACTGGGGATTTGTAAATTGAATATCCACATCTTCTTCAACATCAATAGTAGTTGTATATTGTTTATTTTCTGCCTGTGGTCTATTCCACTTGGTTTTATTTCTTTCGAGAATGTGAGGTTCAATTAATAATCCACTTGATACTTTGGCTCTCGCCGGTACAAGTGATTCTAAAGTATCAAAAAGAGATTTATCAATATATCTTACAAGTTGAATATATTCATATAAATTTAAATTAAATCTATCAAAGTAATAATTTCTTAAAGATTTTAATTCAGTATATTCATCAGAATATTCATCCTCAAAACTACCAATGTAATTATCAATATTAAATGAACCAAGAGATTTAAGAATATCCATATTAATCTCTTTTATTGGAGAAAAGAATAATCCTAATCTATCTGAATCAATTGGTGCTTGGTCATATGATTTTTTGGTTGCTCTACTTCTATATGATAGTTCTGTTATTTTTGTTTGACTTTCGAATCTTACTTTATTACCAACATTGAATCCACTTGAAGGAACAACTGCGGTTACAGTTCTATCATATGGAGTATAATGATATGGATATGATGTGTTGTTATCAAAATTAGAAGCAGTTGCATATGATTCATCATATGAACGATTAATAGAAACATTTTTAATATATGGGTCTCCACTCGTGCTTCTATTTTTTGGATACTCAAAATCTAATCTAAAAATTAAATCTTCAGTTGATGATGAAACATGATTACCATCTATAGCATCTGGTAATAAAGTATGATTATCTACTTTTGATTCTGATAAAGCAGTTGTCCATAATCTAAATTCATCAACCGAACCGGTTATATCAGTTCCACCAATTGAAATATATGAACCACTTGTCCATCCTTTTTCTGATGTAGTTAATGAAGCCGAAACTTGATTTCTAAGTCTTTCTTGGAATCCTTCTTTTACAAATACTTCAAATACATCAGAACTTCCTGTTTCTCGATTTATAACAATTTGTGTGTATTCATCATTAAAGAACGGCACAGGTTCTGTTGATGCGGAATCTGAACCTACTATTAGTTGGATTCTTGCAAGAGAACCAGTATCTGATAAAACATTTAAACTCCAGTCACTACCACTTATTAATTGTTGGGTTTCTCGAACCTCTGTGTTGAATCTTAATTCAACTGAATTGGGGTATTCAGATGTTTCTGTATATTCTTTCCAAGGTATATCAATTCTCTGAGAACCGCTTATGTTTATTGCTGCCGTTCTATCTTCAAATGTAAAATTAACAGTTGCATCTGTTGTTGGGTCTTTAGGGCCTCCAAATTCCATTACAGTTAATAATGAAGCAGGAACACCATAACAACTCATCGCCGCGTGTAACGCTCTCTTTGTACCTTTATGTTTATATAGGTATGGGAGGTTGTTTAATAATCTTCTCCAAACCTGTTGTTGTCTTTCTTTACCGGTCATTGTAGACACTTCTGTTCCATCAGAGTGTTTACCAAACGCATATTCCCAAAGGAATTGGGATTGAACTCCCATATCAGCATCCCAACCAAGAGATTCTAACATATGATAAATTAAATCACTTGGAATTCCAATATCTTTTTTATGTTCTGTGTTTTTGGTTTTAGATATACCTCGAATATGAGTCCACAATATATCGAAATGTTGGCCAATCATATCAAAGAATAAAATAAACTCTTGACCGTTTTCATCATTTTGAATATGTTCTGGTAGATTATAAACAAATCGTGAAGTATTATTTGAATCATACTTTTCTCCAGAATCAATAATTCCATTCAACCAATCAATAGAAACTGAGTCATCAGATGCTGATAATTCATTTAATCCTGCACCTGGATATGTAAGAGAACCACTTGTAGTGTATAGATACTTTTCAAACGCATCAAATCCATTTTTAACTTCTGATATTTTAAGTAGCTGTTTATTTGCCTCATTTAATACTGAAATAGAACCGGTCCATTGTGTAGTTCCACTTCCAGAAGTTAATAAGTTATATTTACTTTGATAGTGTTCTATCAGTTGTACTTTATAATAAAAATTTCTTGCACGTTCTTCGGCTGAAGAATATTTTACAAATTCTTTCCAATTATAATCTATGGTTTCTGTTTTTTCTAACAGTAACCCATCTCCATTTTCAACCTCTATTGAAGATTGAGATACAAAACTTATATCTAAATTATCTAACGTAATACCACTTGATGATATAAATTGATTTACTACATCAGTTGATGTTGCCGAACCACTTGATATTAAATCATCTAAAATCTGATAACCAATATCATCACCAATATCTAAATCAAAGTTAGGAGTGAGTGGTGTACATGCTTGAGTTACATCATCTATTATTGTAATTTGGTCAATTAGTGGAATAGAGTGTACTTTAGAAACCCATACTAAATCATTAGTTGTAACTGTTGGTGGAAGAGGTTCATATAATTTTAATACAAGAGACTTTTCAACATTTCTATATTTAACTTGATTTGTTGATTCATCTCTATACTCTTCTGCGAAAGTTGTATCATCAATTCCCCAAGTACCAATTAATTTATTATCACCACTACCTAAATGTAGATAGTGTGTTAATAAAGGTGATATTAATTCATCAAATCCGGTTGGATTTAAGTTTTTGATAAATGCAGATTTGAAATCATTGATAACCGCAGGTCTTCTTAATTTTAAATCACCTTTATCAAATGTGATAGTTACTTGCTCAGTTTTTCCCGCAGTTCTTTCATCACCCTCTTCATTGTATGGTATAAATAAAAGTTTGAATACCGATTTATCTCTATCTTCTGTTAACTCACTTCCAATAGTTCTTAAAACTTCACCAACATTTAAACTAAGATTTCCAGCAGGTGCAACTTTTCTTAATAAATTTTTATCAGTTACCTTTTCGGCATAAATTAAAATATAATTTGTATTTACTGATTGCCATGAAACATCGAAATCAACATTATATTCTTTAAAATCCGCACCCTTAATATTTTGAGGATAATTAATATGTGTTATATCTGGTCCAGGTAGGTAATCTTTACTTTGAACATTTATTGTTACTTTTTCTATTTTACCACTACCATTCTTTATTGATATCGGCTGTAAATACATTGTGTATCTACCAACACCGTTTATGAAATCTTCGTTTTTTAAAGTGATAGTCCCACTTGGCTCAATTTCTCTCTTTACATTTCCTAATGTATATAAAACCCTATCTGCGTATCTACTACTATATCCAACTGATATACTTTCTGAATTAGCAATATTAAAAATAATATTATTACTATCTACTCGTAGTATCGGTGAAGTTGGAGAAGGCGGAGGATTAATTTTATCAGAAGAAACTCTAATAAAGTTCTTAACACCTTGTACTAATTCAAAAGTTGCCTCACTTCCCTTTACCAACTCCTTTAATTTTTGTGAAATATTAGATAGTTCAGGTATCTCTCTTCTTAAAATTTCTGCATCTGGATTTTTATTATTCACACTAATGACTTGTGAAAATTGAATGTCATGGGGAAACTGCTTTACAGCAAATAACTTAATAGTTGGCCTTTGAGGTTCTCCATTGATTCTACTAGCCTTTAGAGTTATATCTAACTGTTTAGCAAAATCAAGTGTACCACGCCTACCATCGGATAATTCATATCCAATTTCGCCATCTTGGAGTTCACTTGCCAAATCAATAGTGTAGGTATCTACTAAAATAGGCCCACCAGCATTATTATCAGTTCGTGTAAATGATATTGGTATTACATAATATGCGCCGGTTTTTATCGGGTCTATTAATGGAGTTGGTACTATTTCATATTGATTGGTTGATTTTATTCTTCTCTCAACAATAACCTCATAGTAAGTCCAATTGTAGTTTCCAAAACTAATTGGTGGTTTTGTATATTCTCTTGGTGGTAAATATTTATCAAAACCAAAAGTAATACCAGTAGAAGGTCTTTCATAATCAATAGTAGGAAAGTTTGTGTTTCCAAATCCTGTTAAACTAAGTAAATTGGGATTTTTACCTACATCATCTATATTATATGAAAAATTATCTGGTCTAAAATTTTGTTCTGATGAAAATTTAATTCTATCTTCAAAATCTCTAACAACAATATCATCATCAAAATCTTTTGTAATTACCGGACGAATTTCTTTTGAAAGAGTTCTTTGTACAGCGGATAACTTATACGTTTCATTTGCAGTGTATCTTGGATTATCATATACAATAGTAACTATTTTAGGAGTAAGTAACTCCTTTTCAGTTGTTCTAAATCCTGATTTAGAATCAGTTTTTACACCATCAACAGTTACGGTTCCTTGTTCATTTGGTAAAGTTTTAAATTGAAAGTAAACTTCTCGTGTTTTATCTAATACAACTGGTAATTCAGGTGGCCTATAAATACAAGAACCATCATCTTTTGTTGCAGTTCTATCATAGTTTTTAGCTAAGGGGTTTGTACATCCAAGCACAGTTTTTGTACCAGTAGAACCAGTACCACCACCTCCGCCGGAAGTGATAGGACCTCCACCTCCTCCTCCACCGAAATCATCAATTCTAATAATATTATCCCCACCTCCTGGATTTAGAAAGGGGTCATTATCGAAGAATTGTTCATCGTAAAAATCTAAGTTTACTGCCATTTAGTTTTTCCGTGTATTTTATCTTTATCTATATTATATAAATATCTTTATTGCATATTCCTATCTAGTCTATCGCTTCGGTCATCTACAAAAGAACCATCATCTAGTCTACCATCTGAAGTTCCACCTCCTAAACTTCCTCCACCACCGGAACCACCTGTACCACCCCCAGGTTTTGTATATCTACAGCTACCATCATCAATATTTGCATCTGCGTTGTAATTTATTGCTCTTGAGTCTGTACAACCTCTTACTTTTATTTGTGGATATTTACAAGAACCATCATCTTTTGTTGCAGTTCTATCATAATTTAATGCTTTAGGGTCTGTACATCCTCTTACATCATATTTACAGCTACCATCGTTAGTATTTGCAGTTGCATCATAATTTAATGCTTTAGGGTCTGTACATCCTCTCACAGTATATTTACAACTTCCATCATCTTGATTTGCACTTGCTTTATAGTTTATAGCTTTAGGGTCTGTACAACCAAGTATTGGGTCTGGCGGTGGAACTATTCCACATTCACCAAGTTCACGAGCTTTCATATTTGGTGGTAGAACTATACTTCCTTTTTGTGCACAAACAGTTGTTGAGCTTCCTGGTCGTATAGCAGTTCCTTGTACTACATTACCCAATGCATCCTTGTAAGCAAACGTCAACTCGTTACCTTTTAAGAATTTTTCTGTTGCGTTTTTTATTTGATATGAACGCATTACTGGTTCTGGTTGTTTAACTTTTGGAACTAATCTAACATCACCTGTAAACTTAATTGTATTATCATCATCGTATGTTATTTTAAATGAATCATATTCTATACCTTCAATAGTTTTAATTTGACCATCTTGTTTATATTTTATACCACCCCTATCAGACCAAACATAGTAAGTTTCTGTTTTCTTTAATATTTTTGTTTTGTATTTACATGAACCATCATCAAAAGTTGCCTGTGGGTTATAGTTGAGTGCTATAGCATCTGTACATCCCCCTACTTCTATTGGGTCAATAACAATACGATATCTACAACTTCCATCATCTTCTTGAGCCTGTGGATTATAGTTGAGTGCATCTGGGTCTTTACATCCTCTTATTAACGCATCGATTTTATCAGGCACAGTTGAGTCATATTCAGTATCTGATACTGATGATTTTAGTATTTGTTTAACTTCATCAAAAGTTATTTGTTGCTCAGGTGTAAGTTCATTTTCTTCTTGAATAGTTCTTTTTGGTAAATAATTTTGAAGTATAATTGTTAACGATTGTTCACAAATTCTATTGATTGTTTCTATTGTCAACTCTATCGTATCTAACTCTTCTTTTGGCTTACCATAGTTTATATTATTTAAATTCCACTCTCTACCTGATATAAAATAATCCATCGATTGAATGAATTTATCACGAACCTTTCTAACAAAATTTTCTATACTGTCTATTTTAAATTCTTTTTTTATTAGATTTCTATAAGTTTCACCATCCGATTGTGTTCCTTTAATAGTAGAAAATGAATCCAAAACTCGCTCTGTTGTTATATTCTCAATATATCGTTTAGCATAGTAAATTGTATCATCTCTAAATTGTTTTTTATCTACAAAAGTTTGATATCTTTTTTCTAATTCTAAGTTTGGATTATTTTTATTTTTTAATGGTAATATTCTTATTTCTGTTCTACTTGGGGATATCTCGTGTATCCAAAGTTTGTCAACATCACCCTCTTCAGAACCAGCTCTTCTATTTAATAGTGTTACTTGGGTTTTAAAAATACCATTTGAATATCCGGCTTCTCTTACTAAACGTTCTATATCTACTATAAATTCAGATGCTCCATTAATTTTTTTAGTAAAAGTATTATTAGATATTAAAAAATAATCTTTAATATTTGAATCATTTAAATGAATGTATCTAACAAATTTACCATCTTCTCCTTGTGGCAGTTTGTTATCATTTGCATCAAATAAAACAAATTCAATCATATCGGCATTTCCAAGGCCGAAATAAGACTTACCAATTTCTTTCTCGAAGATTTTTCTATCTTCAGAGTTTACTTTATATCCTCGTCTTTCTACTATTTCTTTAAACCCGTCTATTGCCATTATCCAAGTACTTTATTATATCTTTTAAATAACTCTTTTCCACCAAATAAATCATAAACCATATAAGAGAAATATCTACCCACAAAGTGAGTAAATTGTCCTCTTAAATTATTTTTTGGTAATACACCCAAATCATATGCCATCCACTCTGTCCATGGTTTACATAAGAAATATATAATTGGAGTGTACTGAGGTTTTCTTCTCATAAACTCCACAACTTTTCTTGCCCACATTTGATACCCAATTACCAACTTAGGGTCTGTGAGGAATGTCTTATCACCCCATCTTTCATCGGCATCCCAAATAAGTTCTGGTAGATATCCTTGTCTGTAAAGTTCATTACAAATAATTTTTTTCTTTTTAGAATTTGCCGCGGTTGTTGCGGTTGCTTGAGCCGCTTTTACTTGTGCATTAGCTGCGGCTATTTGTTGTTCTGCGATTTTTTGGTTTGCTCTAATGGTATCTTGAAGTGTTTCATTTGCACCTCTTAAATTTTTAACAATACCTCTCTCAGATTCTAACTGAGATGCGAGTGTTTCTTTTTGAGCTCCAAGACCTCTTACTTGAGCAGTCAGAGAGACTCTTTCTATACCTTCTTTAGTACCCTTCAGTACTGCATTTTGAAAATCTGCAAGTAACTCTTCATATCTATTTTTTAAAGATTCAAATTGAGCCTCTGATTGTTTTAATGCTTCTTGTGCAGCAACAACATCTGATTCTAATCCAAGTATGGCCGCTTCCAATTTAGATATAATAGAATCTTTTTCTGAAAGTTGGGATTGGAGTTGAGCGTTTGCCTCAGTAAGGGCCGCTATATCTTCAAGTACTTTTTCATACTTTTCATATTTTATATATCTCCCTCTGTCTTGTTTTTTTGGTTTTATTAACTCATCAACCTTAACATCAACTGCTTTTTGTAGCTGTTCTTCATCGTAATATGGTCTTTCTAAGTGGGATGAAGTTTCTCCACTAAAAGAAATTTGTTCTTCTTTTTCTTCAACGATTGGTTCTAATAAGTCTGTTTTTAACTTAGGCTCTACTTGTTTGCCACGAATAGGTATTGTACCATATGGTTTAGGTTTATCAGATAAAGAAACAGGAGTGGGTTTAACTTCTTTTTTATCAACTCTACGCACAACAATACCATCACCACTATTTCTTGGTATTGCCTTTGAACCTCTTTTTACAAGCTCATCAATTCTAAATCTATCGTGTAAACTCATTTTATTTCTCTATCGTAAAAGTTAAATCCTTATCTTCAAAGTATTCAATTACACCATCTCTATCTACTTTAATTTCAATATAATAATCTCTATTAATTTCCCAATTAGAAAGATTTAATTTAAAATAATTACCACTCGAATCGCATGATACTTTTGTATAATCTGAAAATGGAACAATTACTTCATCTGTAATTACATCCTTTACTTGATAATAAGTAGATGATGGTAAATATTTTACATCTGTATAAGAGTATTGATTAGTGTATGTTTTAAGAGGATATTTCTCTCTACCGAAAACTCTGATTTCAGGTTTACTTCCACGCTTGTATCTGGTCTTTAATCTTTTGAATGTTACATGAATATCATCAGCGGTAAGTTCTGTTAAAGAACCAGTAGAGAACGAAGAATCATCCCAACCAATTCTTAATTTAGGTTGGTAAATGGTATTTGTTTCTTTCGAAAAGAATTTTAGTTGTCCGTAGTCATTGGTATCACTTTCTAATGATGAAGTATATTTGAGGATAAATCCTTCATTTGGAAGGGAACCACTAATCCAACTATCCATGGTCGTTTTAACATCCATTTCTAAATCAGATGTTTCGTATGAGAATGATTGTGTTGAATAAGAACCAGTAAACCAAGTTCCTCCCTTACCATTCAAAGAACCAGTTGTATCTGCTGAATGGTTTTCTTGTGTTAACCAATCTACACCTGTTCTTACTGAATTCCAAGAAACACCATCAGTAGTAATATCATCGAAACGAGTACCAATACCCATTTCCCAAGATTGAGTTACTGCATATGCATATATTGTATAATCGATAGGAATCTCCGATGATTCACATTCTCTTAAAATCATTTCAGCAGAACTCATTGTGATATCACCACTTACTATTGATTGAGATAGGGGAGTAGTTTCAAATTTAATTAAGGTGTGTGCAATATCTTTTAAACTTCCATAATAAGTTTTAGATACTTCTAATATCTCATCTAATCCTGTGTTTTGAGTTGGTTGTTGTAAGTAAATCGTTGCATCTTTTGATGCTGTTACAAAATGATACATTATAGAACCCTCCCTTTTATATCCTTGCCAGGATATTTTAATTCAAATACTGATGGGTCAAGTGATGGAAATACCATTTTACCCTTTGTTGCAGTTTCTATGTTGTATTTGTGTTTAGAATAAGTACCTCCACATTTATTTTCAATTATACACTTTGGTACCGACTGAACTCCCTCAACTGATGCAATTGTTAATTCTAGTTCAGAAATATTGATTGGTTGGTTGAATGTCCAATTATCTATGTTGAAATAATTTTCTATTTCTGTAATACATTGAAGTAAAACTTCTCTTTTGTTATATGAATTAAAAACTCTAATTTCAAAATCCACAGCAATATTAATAACAAATCCATCTAAAAGATTTATACCATCAGTTAACATTCTATATTCAGATAGATATGTTTTAAGGTTTTCTTTGACTGCTTTGTTAAGTGATACAAGTTTTTTATCAGAATTATATCCAAGTGTGTATAGATTAATAGCGAATGGATTATTTTTTTCGTTTACTGTTCCTTTTTTATTTGTTAAAAAAGTTTGAAGTTGGGTTTTTATTTCTGTTTCTGTTAAATTTTGTTCTTGTAAATCTAAAACTAATCCTGCAAACTCATCTAATGAATCAGGTGAAGCTAAAATAGAAGAAGGTGAATTATTATCTAACTCCCCATCTGGTGCTGTATATGCTTTTGCAATACCTCCATATTTAGCTGGAAGTGCAAGTGCCCTAACTTGGTAATCTTTTCTTGTTACTGCTCTGTTTTGTGAACCGAAGTGTGCAAGTGCATTTTCTCTAATTTCATCAATCGTTTCAGCACCTCTACCACCACTAGCAGGAATTTCATTATCTACTGCTACAGAATTTTTACAAAATCTATAAAGAGTTATTTCATCATCATCAAACAAAGATAAATCTTCATCAAATTCTATAGCATCAATTTGAGTTAAATCATTCACAGGTACATTTGCGGAAACACCTCCACCAGTAAAATATCTTATTGTTAAAGTTGTATTACTTGGTGCCTGACCATAAGATTTTGATTTTAAGAAGTTAGCTGGGTCAAATGATGCACCTAATCTATCTATTGAATTATTTAATCCTAATCCTACATTTTTAAAATTTGGTAAAAAGGTTTCATCCGATGATGTTGAGTTTCCTCCCCCAAATACTAATGTTGTAGTGTTATCTTCATTTATTTGTCTTACAAATCTTCTTGATGTTTTTGTTACTTTTAATATTTGAGATACAGAGTCTTTAAATTGATATAAATCAGTATCAAATTGGTCTGTATTTGCATAATCAGTATAAACCAATTCTTGTGCAAGATAAGGTACTTCATACCATTTATTTCCATTTGAATCTCTTACATCATATATTTCTATTACATTTGTATCAGCAATATCTATTTTTGAAAATTGTTGTGGTGAGCCAAACGAAATATTAATCGTATTTAATTCTGCTGAAATTGCATTAACATATTTTCTAATCAGATAAAACGTAGGTTCTCCTAATTCATTTCTTTCATAAACAGAAACTTCTCTTTCTGTTAAGTCATTAAAATCTACAAGTTCAGTCGTTCTAAAGGTTATACCAGTAGATGCAGAAGTAACATTCATTCCTTCTTTTATTCTTATAAGATATCCAGGGTCTAAATCAAATCTATTATCACCATCATATAAATTTCCACTTGCCTTTCTTTTACTTGGTACAAGTTGATATACAGATAATCTTGTTAATCCAGCAGATGTAACTTTTGGTTTATATCCCAAGAAATTTGCAAGAGCCACAACATTACTTCTATCTTCAGCGGAATGAATCATAGATTCTTTTAAAGTATCATCTATATAATACCCAAGTACATCTCCTACATAAGATGCCATTTCTATGAACATCATACCTGGTGATGATTCATTAAAATCCGAATATGTTTGTGGGAAATAGGTTTTAGCGAACTCAACTAGATTTTCTCTAAATTGGCCGAAATCTTTATTAAGATATTTTATATCTCTTCCTTTATTTTTTATATTTCCTGTATTAAGTGCCATAATTTATTATCCCTGTAATGTAAAAGATACACTATCTGTTTCTATATTATCTCCAACTGAAAATTTTATATTCATTCCAACTTGGTTTTTATCTTTCATTTCATCAGTTAGCTCTACATTTATTTCATCTATATTAATATAAGGTAACCAAAAGTTTACACTATCAGTTATTGTATCAACTAATCTATCTTCAAAATCATCTCCCATTTGTTCAAATAGAAGGTCATGTAAACCAGTACCAAATTCTGGTTGCATAACTCTTTCACCTCTTGCAGTAAGAAGAAGATTTCTTAAATTTGTTTTTGCGGCTTCATATGATGTGTAGGTTGGTTGAAACAAAGTTCCACCATTAGTAGGATACTGAAAACCATATGCATGATTATCAAACTCCTCTTGGGTATCCTTTACAATCTTTTTACCTACAACGTATGCCACTTTTTATCCTCCACATTGACAATTTCCACATCCACAATCACCAGAACTTTTCTTTTTTAAAGTTTTAGTGAGAACGAATACTGAAGCTCCCAACATTACTAATATAATTAATCCTTGTATCATTATCTTTTAAACTTTTTTACTAATGCAGAGTTATCTCTGTTTAAAATTCTATCTAATCCAGCCAATCCTGTCTGAACACCTAATCCACTCTTTTTAGCTCCACCAGCTCCTGGCATATCTCCATATCCCATTTGTGCAGCCATTGATGCTCTCATTCCACCTAGTCCAGTTTGTGCTCCTTGTTGAGTAAACGAAACTGTTTTATCCATACTTTCATTTACAGGTTGTTGAAATGAATCTAACACAGATTTAGTTTGTTGTGTTCCCCCTGCTCTTTGTTCTTTAGTGAATGGTTTTGTATTGTTAAGAGCTTCGTTTATTGCATCATTTTTAGTGAACTGTCTCTTTGGTTGCTCTTCTCTTTCATTTTGTAATACTTGATTAGCCATTTCAAAAGGGTCTACTTCTTCACTCACCACTTGGGTTTTATTAGAAGATTTCATTTTACCTTTTACAGCTTCATCAAGTATTGCTGGAAACTGTTCCTTAAGAAACTTCTCGTGTTTCTTTGCAACTTCTGCTTCCACTATTGTTTTTATTACTTTTACTAATTTTTTTGAATCCATTGTAATTTGTTTTCTTTTATCTTAATATAAATATATCTTTGTTAGTTTTATAGATTTAACAATCAACACAACACTTTCTTCTTTCCTCCTCAAGTTCTGCTCTTATTTGTTGTAATGATTTTTGTGTTTCTTTATTTGGCTGTTCATCAATCAACTTTACTATAGCTAAATCAGCTTCAGTAAAGAATCGCTTTCTTCCTAATTTATTTTTATCACTTTCTGATTTTAATATTGCATCTAAATTACTATTTAAATTACCAGATGATAATTCTTGTCTTAACTCATTATCTAATTTTTCACTATCTTCTCCTTGTTGGCCAGGATTAAATGGTACATCCCTACCTCCAAATGCACTTCCATTTAATGAACCAAAGTTACCATCTTTTCCAAATTGTTCAGATGCAGAACTACCTGTGAGTTTAAAAGCAGGAAATGGTATATTTGGTATTGAGTATCCTGTAAATTGTACTACACCAGGTCCAGGTATGGGAGATGGTGCTGATGGATATAGCGATGTAGTCATGTACATACCTTTAATTGATAGAAGATGTATTTGCATAAACAAAACCATCATATCTAAAAAAACTAATGATGAATCAGTTGGTATCTCAAATGGAACATTTGGCCAAGTACCAGGCGAGGTTACCATTGCAGAGTTTGCAATTATATTTTGAGCAGAACCTGGTGCAGGTATAATAGGTGTAGGAAATGGTAAAAGAGTTGCACCAGTCCAATATCCTTTTACTGCATTACCAACATCTTTTAAAAACGCATGTTGACCTGGTTGAGTTTTTGTCAAAGCAGTAGTATGTGCAACATTCATAAGTTGAGAAAACAAGGGAACATTACCCGTCTGTACTGGATTTTTGTTTATCAGCTGACCTCCTCTCCTCATACATAAATCATATTCAAGTGCTAATTTTGCACCAAATAAAGGAAATCCACTAATAGCTAATGGATTGTTCATGTAGAGTAACATATTTACTTTGAACAATTTCCAAGACATGATTTACTCCGTAAAGTTTTTAGTTGATTTAATTTGGTCTAATCTAGCTTTAATCTGGTCAAATTCTGGTAAATTTAATGGACCTTTTGCAGATGGACCAGAAGGAGTAGCAAAAACTTGATTTGAGATTGCTGTAATCATTGCATCTAAAATATCTACTAATGTTTGTGCTCTTGCAAGAGGTTCTACTTGACCAGTTCCTCCATTATTACTATCATCAGTATTTAATCTGATTTGGCCGTTACCAGTTTGAACTATAAA
>Ga0181569_10002562_pt1 | contig 14321 bp, 9 predicted proteins | sample 101ome_19_FD_132452 | JGI IMG/M metagenome (GOLD analysis project Ga0181569, IMG submission 132452) | Coastal salt marsh microbial communities from the Groves Creek Marsh, Skidaway Island, Georgia - 101405AT metaG (megahit assembly) | ecosystem: Environmental > Aquatic > Marine > Intertidal zone...
CTTCAGAATGGAACTGGGCTACAAGTAAAATGGATTCTATTGTGAATAACAATGGAGATCTCAATATGCTCAAATCATATCTGGAATCAAATCTCCTTGTTTCCACCTAATATTTTCTTTGTGCAATATCCTCTGACAATTAGCGCAGACAGTTTTTAGATTTTTTATTTTACAATTTGTAAGATCTCCGTCGATGTGAAATACATTGAACTGCTCTGCGTGATTGCTTTTGTAGCTACACTTCTCACAATAATTCTTCATCTCATAGCCAGCTCGCTTCCAAAAAGGAGCCCTAGTCTTATTTGTTTGTCGCAAACACTTGTCGCATTTCCTGCGATAGTATGCTTTTCCTTCTTTATAATAATTGATTCCTGCCGGCTGAGAGTTACAACTCTCACATAAGGGCCGTGTTTTGCGTTCCATGCAAATATTTATATCCTTTTCGTTGTCCTTTTCGATGGTTTGTAACAGCCTAGATTTACGGGTATATGCTAAATACAGTTAGCGATTTATTTTTTAAGCCTATGAGGAGATAAAATATGGCATTAGTATCCCCAGGTGTACAGGTTACTGTCGTTGACGAAAGTTTTTATACGCCGGCTGAACCAGGTACCTTACCTATGATTTTTGTTGTTTCCGCTGGAAACAAACCTAATGGATCAGGAACAGGTGTTGCTCCAGGAACACTGAGCAAGAACGCAGGTATTCCATACTTGCTAACTTCGCAACGTGACTTGGTTGATACATTTGGCGACCCGATCTTCAAAACAGATATTAACAACAATCCAATTCATGCTAGCGAGCTAAACGAATACGGACTACAAGCAGCCTACTCATATTTAGGAGTAGCTAACCGAGCATGGATTACAAGAGCAGACATTGATTTGAATGAGCTCGAGCCACAAGCAGATGCTCCAGGTGGTGATCCGTCAGATGGATCATATTGGTTTGATACTAGCATTAGCCTTTGGGGTATTCAAGAATGGAAAGGAACTTCCGTTATTGATGGTGGACAAGTTTTCCAAAATAAAAAAGTAATCACAATTGATGAAGTTGGTGATACTGAAAATACTGGTAGTTATTTTATAAATGGTTACGCAGGGTATATTCCTAAAAAATCTATTGGAACTGTAGGCGATTATGCTGCTGTAGCAACCTCTACACTAAACAGAATTTTTTATCGAAATATTGAGGGCAATTGGGTATTAGTTGGAAGCCCAGCATGGGTTAAGAGCCATCCAGTAATCAAAGGAACTACAGCCAATCCAATCTTCAATCAATCTAATCCAGGATCATTCAATATTGTAGTAAACGGAACACCAACTCCAATTACTATCAATACAGGTGACTCTATTGCTCAAATTGTAACAAAAATTGAAAATGCATTTGTAGCAACAGGACATATCCGTGCTAAAGAAGTTTATGGACGACTTGAGATTTACTCTGATGGAACTGACGGAGCTGGAAACTTAATTGAAACTATTGAGCTTATCAATATCCCAGGAACAGACAATCCATTAGGACCTATGTCCGATGAAGGGCTTGGTATTGACTTCAACGAAGCAACTAACCAAGGATTTTATAATATTCCAAAATTCCAAATCTCACGACATACAAATATTCCAGAGTATAAAATGAACGACGAGTTTCCACGCCCAACTGGATCTGTATGGATGAAGACAACTACTCCAAATTTAGGAGCAAAATACGTTGTTCGAAAATGGAATGACTCTACAAAACTTTGGGATAATGTTGATATCAATTTATATGACTCTCACGAAGAAGCATTATATTCCATGGATAAAGCAGGTGGCGGCGCTAACTTGCTAACTGGCAATTTGTATGCTGCTACTAACGTAGCAAACGATGAGCGCCCATTGGCAACAGTGAAGTTTTATCGACGTGACTCAGTAGCACCTACTTCCATCTCTGGCGCAAAGATTAATAAAGATGTATTATCAGTAGGAACGCACTCATTTAAGATTGCATCAACTGATGCTGCTATGCTTGAGTTCAGCCCTTGGGTATTAGTTACTGCAAATTATGATGGAGAATTTACTGATGCTAACTTATTGGCTGCGGCTATTAATGACTCCAATGTTCCAAATGTCAGCGCTCGTGTAAACATTCATAACAAAGTAGTAATTGAGCATTCATTAGGTGGTGAAATTAAATTCCAATATGATTCAAATACAATGGGCGACAATATTTTAGCTCAAGCTGGGTTTGTTCCATATAACGGAAGCACAGGCGCTCTAAACTTGTATTGGGAACAAGGAACAGACGACACATCATCCGTTAAAGAAATGCGCGGAAGCCTTTGGAATGTATTGAAGTATCAAGCTGAAAATAGAGAAATTAAAAATGCTACACTTCATGGAGCACTTTGGTATAACTCTATTGTAGATGAAGTAGATATTTTAGTACATAACGGACACGAGTTTGTAGGTTATTTATATGATGGAAAATCAGGAATGAGCCCACGTCCATCACCATACTATAATGTTGATGATCACTTACAACCAGATCCAATGGGTCCTCTTGTAATGGCGTCAGCGCCAGAAACACAAGAAGATGGAACTCCTCTTGTAACAGGTGATTTATGGATTGACACTTCCGATTTAGAAAACTATCCGTTGTTATACAAATATAACGGAGAAAGAACTGACTTGCCAGTAAAGAATCGATGGTTCCAAGTTGATACATCAGATCAAACAACTGAGGAAGGTATTTTATTTGCTGATGCAAGATACAATACACGCGGCGACAATAGCGATGAGCCCGGTGAAATTTCTGAAATGATTACAACAGACTATGTTGATCCAGACTCACCAGATCCAGCACTATACCCAAAAGGAATGCTGCTGTTTAATCTTCGACGAAGTGGCTTCAATGTAAAACGATATGAGAAAAATTATATTGATTATGTTGATAAGAATACACGATACAACGATCAACCAATGGGCGATGAAAGTATTGGTGCTTACTTCCGAGACAGATGGGTAACTGAATCAGGTAACCAAGTAGATGGTTCAGGATCATTTGGACGAAAAGCTCAGAGAAAAGTAGTAGTTCAAAAACTACAAGCATTGGTTAACTCAAACGAAGAGATCCGTGATGACGAATCAAAACTGTTTAACCTAATGGCATGTCCAGGTTATTCAGAACTTATTGGTGAGATGAACTCACTAAACTATGACAGAGGACTAACAGCATTTATTATTGGTGACTCGCCTTTCAGACTTCCGGCGAACGCTACGGTACTACAACAATGGGCAACAAATCAAAATCTTGCAGTAGAAGATAATGATAACGGTTTAGTATCAACTGATCCATATATGGCAGTGTATTATCCTTCAGGATTTACAAGCGATAACTTTGGTAACAATGTAGTAGTTCCAGCAAGTCATATGATGATGCGAACTATTGCTTTATCTGATCAAGTTAGTTATCCATGGTTTGCTCCAGCTGGAACAAGACGTGGTAACATTACAAACGCAACAAGCTCAGGTTATATTACAGAGGAAGGCGAATTCCGTAGTGTAGCATTGAACGAAGGTATGCGTGATACATTGTATAGCAACAATGTTAACCCAATTACATTTGTAACTGGTGCTGGACTTGTATGTTTTGGACAAAAGACTCGACAACTTGTAGCTAGCGCACTTGATAGAATCAACGTAGCACGATTGATTATTTACTTGCGTAGCCAACTAAGAGTTCTTGCTAAACCATACTTGTTTGAACCAAACGATAAAATTACTCGTGATGAGATCAAACAACAAGTAGAAACTATGCTACTTGAACTTGTTGGTTTGAGAGCTTTGTATGATTATCTTGTAGTATGTGATGAATCCAATAACACTCCCGCAAGGATTGATAGGAACGAACTATATGTAGATATAGCTATTGAGCCTGTCAAAGCAATTGAGTTTATTTACATTCCTATTAGGATTAAAAATACTGGCGAAATCGCAGGTTTATAAAAGCATAAATACTTATAGTTAGGAGTCATTTAGATGTCTATAGCAACATTATCAAGAATGACAGTACCATTAGCGACGGGCGATTCGCCCAGCGCTCAAGGGCTGTTGATGCCCAAACTACAATATCGGTTTAGGGTAACATTTAACAACTTTGGAGTTTCAACTCCAACAACAGAATTGACAAAACAAGTAATTGATGTTAGTCGTCCTTCTGTATCATTTGAGCCTATCACAGTCGATGTGTACAACTCAAAGGTAAATTTAGCAGGCAAGCATAGCTGGGAATCACTTTCAGTTAACTTGCGTGAAGATGTAAACAACAATGTTCAAAAACTTGTTGGCGAGCAACTACAGAAACAATTAGATTTCTATGAGCAATCAAGTGCTGCCTCAGGTTTAGATTATAAGTTTACAATGACTATCGAAATACTTGACGGTGGTAATGGCGCACATGCAGCAACTGTATTGGAAACTTTTGAACTTTACGGATGCTTTTTGGAAAGTGCCAACTACAACACGCTGAACTACGCTACCTCAGATGTAGTGCAAATAGCATTGACTATTAGATTTGATAACGCAATTCAGTCGCCTATTTCGGCTGGCGGTATTGGAACTAATGTTGGTAGAACTATTAGCACTCTTGCTACAGGTGGCGGTATCTAATATATTGGGGAGAGTTTTCTCCCCCTATATTGAAATACTATGAGCAATATTTTTAACGGATTTTTTGACAATCTAATCAGTGGAACTCTAAATCCCAAAGGGAATTTAGCTGATTATCGTCATGCCTCTAGAACTTTTGTTGCTAATCAGTTTAGATTAGCACCTAAAGTAAAGTTCTTATACCATGTGTTTTTTGAGTTTTCACCAAACACTATGGACAAAATTCTGTTAACTTGGAAAGATCGACATACTTTAGAGTCTGGCTTGATGGTTAAATCTGTTAGACTTCCTGCTATGGAAATTGACATAGAGACTAAAAAGAAATATAACAGAACTAAACACGTCCAAACAGGCATTCGTTATAATGCTATTGATATGACTTTCCATGATGATAACTTAGGTATGATGACAGGTATGCTTGAGGCATACTTCAAATATTATTATGCCGATGGTTGGAAAGATGTTGTATCTACGTTTTATAATAAAAACTTTCCAGGAGCTGCTACTGGAACAGGCGCAGCAAGTATATATAACCCACAAGCAGAAGAGATGGCACTATCAGGTGCAATGAGGCTGGGAGACAATACTTATAAAAATGCTGCTATGAACAAAACACTACACGGTTTAAATGCTGGTGCTGAGAATCCGTTTTTCAAAAGCATTCAAATTAGCCAAATGACTCGCCATACATATACACAATTTCAAATAATCAATCCAATACTTACTGGCTGGGATTTTGGTGATGCGGCGAGTAACGATAATAGTGTAAATGAATTGCGAGCAACATTCAATTATGAGACTGTATGGATCGAGCGTGGTGCTACACAAGCAGGCAAAGGTTTATCAGGAACTTCACCAAAAGGATTTGGAAATCTTACACATTATGATGTAACACCAAGTCCAAATAGTATATATGGTGGCGGGGGCGTAAGTCTAAAAAGTATCATTGGAGGAGCAGGTGATATTATAAACTCATTTACTGGCGGCGGCGGAGGCGGCGGCGACGATGGAAGAAATGAGTTATTTGATTATACTAAAGGCGGAGTTCCAAAATCACCTAATATATTAGGTGCTATTATTGGCGGTGTAAATATTTTGAAAAATGCTGGAAAACTAACAGAAGCAGGTGTTATGCAAGAAGTAGGCGGAATGGTTAATGAAGGACTTGGCGGACTATATGATAATGTAGTAAGCGGCGAAGGCGGATTTTTTGGAGATGATTAATGGAAGCAGTAGCACGAACAGATTTACCACAAAGCTCTTTATCAGATGATCAAAAAATTATAGCATTTTTTGATAACAAATTCAAACAAAGATTAGAATTTGCGTCTAATGATTTTGATGCAGTGATTGGCTTTTTTGAAAAACGTGGCTTTGATAAGTCATCTGCCACTACTATTGGACAAGTATTATTAGCACAAGCTAAAATGGAAAATATAAAAATATTTAAATTATTAGATTCATTAAAAGGATATACAAAACTAGAACTAAACAATATTGTTTTAAAAATTCTTAATACAAATAGAGATAAAATTTCTCAGTTAGGTTTTAGACAAAAACCTAAAACTATGAAAAATGAAGAAAGAAATATCGGTGATACTATTACAAATCCTGACAAACTATCAGCATTAAATTTTAACGCCGTATCTAATACCTCAAATCAAAGAATAGGTATTGTGCAAGGACAAAAAATATTATTGACGCAGAACGATGGGGAAGTATCTTAAGGGCAGATATCAGCTCGCAAATCCAGACAAATACCTAGGTAACACATTACCAACATATCGCAGTGGTTGGGAATTGCAATTTATGCGCTTCTGTGATAATCACACCTCAGTAACAAAATGGTCCTCAGAACCAATACGCTTACCATACCAAAATCCTGTTACAGGAAAACATACCGTATATGTACCAGACTTTCTAATACAGTATCAAGACAAAGAAGGCAACGTCAAAACAGAATTAATAGAAGTCAAACCTGCTAACCAAGCAATACAAGAACGAGTTGGCAGAAGCAAACGAAATCAGATGCACCTAATAGTCAATCAAGCTAAATGGCAAGTTGCTAGACAATATTGCAAACAACAAGGAATGACATTTCGTGTAGTAACCGAAAATGATATGTTCCACACCGGACGTTACACTAAATAAAATAAAAGGTATATATGACAAAAAAACTTGAGGAACTTTTGAATCTTCCTGAGTCTCAGGAAATCATTCAAGAGGATGCCAAACCAAAACGCAAACAACGAAAAACTAAAGAAGAGTTGAATGATACTCTCCGTAAAGTAGCAGACTTTGACAAAATTACAGAAGCGTTGCCTAAAGTAAAAGGCTTGGGCGATGCTGCTGATGCTGAATTAGACGAGGTAGCACAACGTAGCATGGACGCTTATGATGATCTAATGGACTTAGGTATGAACGTAGAGTCCCGTTATAGCTCGCGCATCTTTGAAGTAGCGGGACAAATGCTAAAGACTAATTTAGATGCCAAGGTAGCAAAGCTAGATAAAAAGATAAAGATGGTAGAGCTACAACTAAAAAAGGACAAATTGGATCACGACACTAAGCCTAAAGAGGCGCAAGGAGTAATTGAGACTGAAGGATTTGTAGTAAGTGACAGAAACAGCCTCATTGAGAAACTAAAAAATATTGATAAATAGTAGAAACGAGGAATCTGATTATGAAACACTTTAACGATTATTTAATGGAAACTAAGAAAACATATGTTTTCAAATTACGGGCAGCAGGAGAGCTACCTGAAGGGTTTGAAGGAAAGCTAGAAGGCTGTCTAAATAAATTTGAGGTTATTAAATGCCAAAAAGCTAAAACAACACCTATTACTGAAACTCCATTGGACTTTCCACGCCTAAGCAATGTAGAAGTTACACACTTTGATATTGAGCTAAACTATCCTACTACTACACAGATATTGGCTAATATTATTAAAGATGAGGTTCCTTTTCCAGAATCGCATCTAAGCATTCGCAATGAATACGATCCTATGGATGAATATACAAAGCAAGATGAGGACAAACCATACGAGCCTCTTATTACTAATCCAGAGCTTGGTGGAGAATCAGCACAGGATCAAGTAGGAGCCAATCGTGTAATGGACTTACTCAAAGAACTTGAAGTAGCCCGTAAAGAAAGAACAGTAAATTTTTCCACAGGTGAAAGCAATTAAGAATGAAACAGTCGGACTACGCAATACATCGTCCAATAGTTGAAGGGAAATCTGGCAGCGGTAAAGTTTTAGATGCTGAAATACAACGTATAGTTGATTCACTGCCAGCCAATCCTACATTTGAACAAATTGAAGCAGGGTATGCCCAAGCACAAAAATTTGAGCAATCAAAATCTAGTTGGGGGAAAAGTCCAGCTGGCGCAGCATCATTCTCTGATAACTATTATGGGAGAATTGCTCGCAAGCTAGGAGTAAAAGCATTCTTTTATGCGGGACAAAATGCAATTACTAAATTCTTTGGATCTAAAGCTCCTGCTGTAGCTTATTCCAATCTAAAAGGAACTGGCGCTGGTATTGATTTAGATGATAGTGACAAAGCATCTGCTGAACGACTAAATGATTTAGGAGTATTGCATCCTGAGGCAGCTGACTATTATGAGATAGAACTAAATCGCTCTGCACCTCAGCCAGAACCAGAACTTGAACCTCAAGAAAAAAAGCCTAAAGAAGAACTACCTCCTGCTGAAGTTCCTGTAGTCCAACGTCCAGTTAATCAAAATTCTACAACAGTAAGCGCAAAAACCAATACTGAACCTGTGGCAGCTAAAGCAGAAGATGATGGCTGTCCACAGTTTTTTATGGCAAGATCAGGATTAAAATTTAAAATATATCTATCTGAGCCAGGCAAAGAAGCAGGTGATCCTTATTTTGACAAAGAACTTTCTTTTGACGAAGCTCGTAAAGCAGTAAGCGAGTTGAATGCTAACATTGATTGTACTATACCATCTGAGGAAGCAGTATCTAATGCCGTTAATGCTGCTGCTCTTCCGGCAATCCTCGCTGCTGGGCTTGTTGGTAGGAAACGGGTAAATGGAGCAACACCAGAAAAGAAACCACCTGAGAGATTACGAGCAGATCCACCTGAAAAACCACTAAAGAATCGACCACCTGAAGAACTAGATTCAAAACGTAAAAAGAAAATGATCCATGGTGAGGATCCATGGAGTGAGAAAAGAGTAGCCACTGGCAGAAGTGATGGTAAAAATCCAAAGCCAGATCCAAAGCCAGATCCAAACCGTAGGCCTATGAGTCGTCAAAATACATTTGACTATGATCCCAAGGCTGAGCAAGACTGGCGACGACGAAACAGATTAAATCAAAGACGGCGCAATCTCAGCAGAACTTCTAACCCAGATGAAATAGGAAGAAGAAATGCTGATTGGGAAACTAGACGAAAACAAAATCTTCGAGTTGATGCTAATAGGGGAAGAACTAGAGCATCTAATCCAGATGAAGCAGGAAGACGAGCTGCTGATTTTGAAACTAGACGAAAACAAAATCTTAGAACTAATACTCGTATGGGCAGAAACAGAGCGTCTAGCCCAGAAGAAATAGCACGAAGAGCTGATGATATTAATACTAGAAAATTAAACAGATTATCAAAATTAACTAGCCCAAGCAGTGTAGCAGGAAGTCATCAAAGGTTAGGCGGTAAAAGATACGCAGGTTACGATTCAAATTACAATAAATGGGACAATGCTAGAAAAGATCAATTTAGACAACGCCCGGAAGCATCTAAAAAGACAGATATAAGCAAAAGTAGATTAGGCAGTGCTGATGATTTAGCAAGAAGAAATGCTGCAGCATACGATGGATCTAACCCTGATACAGAACTAGCTAATAGATATAGGACAAACGATGTTGGTCCTAAATACAGGAGAACCCCAGATAGATTAAAAGCAGGTGTTGGTTCTAGCGCCAGTCCAAATCACGCTGACGAGCTTGCTGGGCAATTGGATCCTGAAGAACTTCGACGACAGAATGCTGCTAGGAAAGCTCAACAATTTCTTAAGAATCCAAAGCCAAATAATCCATTATCAAAATACAATGATGTTACCCCAAGCGGATCAAGCATAAAAGAGCCAATCGTTAGACCCACTCCACATGGGCCGCAACAGCCACTAAGAAATGATCAAATAAAAAAGACAGGTGGTAAAGAGACCATTAAAACTAGTTCGAATGATGGATATGGAGAAAGAAAGCCTATATGGCAAACAGGTATAGATGACGCTAGCAGAGAAAGAGCAATAGCTAAAAGCCAACAGTTTCTAAAAAACCCAAATGAAAATCCATTATCAAAATACGATGATGTTACTCCAAGTAAAAATACACCAATAGAGTTTGATAAAGAAGGTCCAGGTAAATCAGGAGTAGCTCGACAAGGAAGTGGTGATGTTGACGATACTTTAAGGACAAAAACAACTGATCCAAGCAAAAGACCAGTCCCAGTTAATCTCGATGACCCAGGTGCATTACGAGGTGAAAAACCTGTCAAGCCTGCTCTACCTAAAGAGCCAATTATAACGCCGGCATCTACGAAATCTAAAAAAGCAGAAATGCCTACGGCTCAACAACTAAGACTTGGAAATCAAATTCCTACACCAGCTCAATCAGTAAGCGGTGGAGGCATAACACCTCCTGCTCAACGCCCCGTCAAAATAGATATCAATAGCAACACTCCAGTCAAGGTGCTTCAAGCTCTTGATCCTAACAAGATGCCTGAGCTTCCTAAAATAGAACATAACGCTCAGCATAAACTATTACTAGGAATATTAGACGGAGCTGATAATCCACCAGATGGAAATTTAGAAAAGTATCTAAATGACATGCGGGCATCAATGAAAAATATTAATCCTAAACTATTAGATGACATTACTGATTTAACTAAACTATATGTCAGTAAAATAAATGTTGGTGGATTGCCAGAAGCAAGTAAGACAAACTTGAAACAAGTTACTGCGGGACTAATATCTAATAACTCCACTTATACCAATGGAGGTTTTATGGATGAGCTTAAAAACTTTGAGATTAATGTTGATACTAGGCTACCAAGACCCAACGCAAAACTAGAACCAATCTCAAAAGAATCTAAACCTTTAACGAGTGGAGAAATAGATTTAGAGCGATACCGAAATTCTGCTACAGTTCTTTCAGGAGATGATTTAGCATCATGGATACAGCAAAACGGGGTTACACGAAATAACATTCCATTTGAACTGGTGGACCCAAAAGTTACAAAAACTGAAGAATTATTAAACATATTCCAAGCTAAAGATTCTACACTGAATAAATCATTAACTTCAGACGCTGGGCAAGAAGCACTAGAAAGATTAACACATGGTCAAATAAAACCTCAAGAGTTTGCACAGTCTATAGAAGTAACTTGGAAAGATAAAAATGCTCCAAAGTTTGTTGCCAATGCTATGCAAGGTAGCACAATAGATTTAGACAAACTTGAAAAAGCTATGGGACAGGCAAATATTAGCAAGACACTGGCAGCACATACACCAAACAATAGACCGGTTGATGGTTCTACTTTTGGTAGTAGTTTGGAAACTAATCTATCAGCTGCAGAGAATGCTGCGATAGCTAGAAAGCAAGAACAGCTTCTTGCTATGCAAAAACATGAAAGAGAGATGCGTCGGCTGATGCAAAATGCCGAAGGTGAAAGTATGCGAGCATATACAGCATATGAAAAAGCAATGGCAGCAGAACAAGCCGCAAGAAAAAAATATATTGAAGATGCTCAAAAATTAGGAGCTGAAGGTAGAGAAGAAGCAGCAAGGGCTAGACGAACTGCTGCCTATGAAAGAGAGATAGCTCAACTCCAAGCTGATACAAATAAAGCAGCGACAGCATATTGGAATTCTGTAAAAAATTCTCCCAACTCAGAACAACTACAACAATCTGTTGAACGAGAAATGCGCGATGCTAAAACATTTCCAGAGACTGGCACAGCACCAGCTGGAGATAAATCAGCTGAACTAACAAAACAAGCCAATACAGAGTTTGACAATATCCAACAAAGAAAGCTAGCAGAGCCAGATCCATCACCAAACTTTGATCCTAAAAGTCAGCTTACAGTAGAACCAGAACCATCTACCCCAGCAGCAGAAATTCAAGCACAAGCTGATAAAATTGCTGCTATGAATGGTCAATCACCGCCATCCTCAACACAAACAAAATACACTGTTGGTGACAAAAAGATGGTAAACGGTGCTGAGTATGAATGGCTAGGAGCACAGTGGAGAAATAATACTACTGGCAAAATGGCTACTAGCACTGTAGCACAACAACTTAACAGTCCCACTACTCCACTAAAAACTGCTACTATACCTCAAAAAGCTGATGCTCAAATGCAACAAGCATTAAGCGATTTAGGCGTAGCAAACTCAGAACAACCAGGAACTATAAATCAAAGAAACATTACCCCAAAAGACGGAGAACTACAAAAGCCTACATCAAGTAGTATGGCTGGCCCAGAAACAAACACGATGGCAGGCACAACACAGGACGCAATAAACAAAGCTGGTCCTGGAAAACTAATTCCAGTATCTGAAGAAAATAAAAATACATGGGGCGAGTTTAAAGAAGAGAGAAAAGCTATCGACGAACGAACGTCAGGCGGCAACTTTGAAGAACGCAAGAAAAACCTAACAGATGCTGATAGAGCCCAGGCTGATAGATTAGGCGTTAAGGATGCTAAAGAACTTGATGAACTTGAAGGCGGAAGAGACGAACAAAAGAAATTAGATACAGCAATAAACAAAGGCACAGCAAAAATAGAGGCTCAACGAAAAGAGATAGAAGCAGGAGCTAACTCAGAAAGTTTAGAGAAACAACATAAAGCTAACGTATCAAAAAGTCTCCCATCTAGTAGAGAGATAGCTGAGAGATTAGCTAAGATGCCTAAATCAGTCGCAACTTCAATAGCTAAAAAATTAGGAATAGCAATAGTTGCAACCAGTGCTGCTATTGGTGCCGTACCTGGTGCCGCATTTGGTTTGGCTATATGGGCTCTTGATTTATTAGATGTATATGATATAGTAGTTCTCATGGTAGCAGCTGGATGGATAGATGACACTAATGAAGAGCTAATGGCATTGAGAGAAAAAGATTTAGAAAAAATAGATGCCTATTTAAGAAACGATGATACTAGCGATGACGATAAACGAGCATATGTAGCTAGAATGTTACAATATGATTCTGTATCAGCCTTCAATCCAAAGTGGTGGTTTGGCGGACTTGAGCAATGGAAAAACGATATTACAGGTGGTAGAGTTTTCAACAACAAATGGGCTAAAGAAAACTTTATGGGAGAAACATATGGTGGAGGAGGATTTGCTGTAACAGTGTCTAAACCAAATGCTGAAACAGGAAAAGATGAGCCTGTAGAAATGCCTTTGACTCCGTTTAATATTCATAAATTAAGTGTTGTTCGAGATGTTCCTAAACAACCTAGAACAAGCGGTGATATGAGAGAGTTTAGGAAAAGAGTAGAAAGTATAGCAAGACGATGGAAGCAAGGACCATATTATTTCATAAATATTGACAAAAATGGTGGATTACAAGTCTTAAGTAAAACATTTAAGGATATACGAAACGAGCCTAACAATCAAGTATTTGCAGAAGGACATCCTATTATTATAGGAAGTAATGAAACAACTGCTCCAGCTGGAAGGTATGATGCTAGAAACGCACCTACAGTTGATTTGAGTCAAGGGGCTTTGGGCTTTGGTATGGTAGATCCAAATAAAATGACAGATGCTAAGTATGCCCTTCAAGAAGTTCTCGATAACTATGATGGATATTTTCTAACAGACAACTATAACCAAATTATCCAAAATATAAAAAATCCTAATGATAGAAGATATGTTGATGACATATTTAATGGAAGAGCATCCGGTGTTGTTGGTATAAAAGTAGAGATGGCAAGATTTTTAGCAACAGAAGCTGAGAAGCAATATGAAAGAGTAAAGGCAATAAATCCTCTAGCATATAAAGATGAACGTGCTGATGCTCACGAAGAATTTATTCTTAGAAGACTTAGCTCAGGACATTATAAAGAAGAAACAACAGAATCTCACAAAATAATATTGTATCGTAAGATGAAAAAACTTACTGAGAGATTAAATACATACAGGAACGCTAAATACTTTATAACAGGAAGGTAATATGAATTTACAAGACATGAAAAAATTGGCTGGGCTGAATGAAGCTAGCGTAAATATATCGCTAAACGGAACAAACAGTCAAGAGATAAAAGATTTGATGGGAATCTTTACTGGTGGAGATAAACCACCTATGGGTTTAGATAAACCCGCTCTCCCGCCAATTGGATTAGGTGACGCACCAAAGCCACCAATTGGGCTGGACATTCCAGACATTAAGCCACCAATTGGACCAGCACTTGCTCCAGACTTGGACGGGATGCCTCCATCTAAACCTCTTGGATTAGATTTAGACGGACCTTCAACTTGTGACACTTGTGGAGGAATCCACGGTGACGAACCCTGCGGAGAAGCAGAAGGCGATGGTGACTGGGACAACTCCCCAGATGAGAAATATCAAGACGGAGACTTTTTGAGAAAGAATGTATCAGGTGGACCAAGCAACAAAAAATCAGACATTAGAGTAAAGGATCC
>Ga0181569_10002563_pt1 | contig 14320 bp, 10 predicted proteins | sample 101ome_19_FD_132452 | JGI IMG/M metagenome (GOLD analysis project Ga0181569, IMG submission 132452) | Coastal salt marsh microbial communities from the Groves Creek Marsh, Skidaway Island, Georgia - 101405AT metaG (megahit assembly) | ecosystem: Environmental > Aquatic > Marine > Intertidal...
AATCGGTATGAACCATCCCGGTGAAATCGCGCCACTTGCCAAAATGGCGGCCCCCGATGTCGCGATGGTCACAACCGTTGCCGAGGTGCATTTAGAGGCCTTTAATGACATCAAAGGTATCGCGCTGGAAAAGGCCTCAATCATTGATGGTTTGGTGCCAAATGGCGTTGCGATCATGAATGCGGATAACTCCTGTACCAAGGTTATTGAAACTTACACAAAGGATGTAACCACACGTTGGTTTGGGGCAGCGGAAGATGACGCTTCGCTTTCTGATGTCCAAGTTAAGGGCGCAGAGACGCATGCCGTGTTACAGGTAGAGGGCGTAACATATCCCGTGACAATTCAGTCCGCGGGACGGCATTTTGCGATGAACGCGCTAGGTGCATTATTGGCCGTTGGATATTTGGGGGCAGATCGCAGAACTGCGGCAACGGGCTTGGCCGCGTGGAATCCTGTGGGTGGGCGCGGTGAGCGTCAGACGATGAACATCGAGGGCGGCACGCTTGATCTGATTGATGATGCCTATAACGCAAACCCAACCTCGCTGCGCGCCGCGATGCAAGTACTGGCAGAGGCAGGTGCATCTAGAAAAATCGCCTTTTTGGGCGACATGAAGGAGTTGGGCGAAAAAGAACTCGACTTTCATCGTGAGGTCGCACAATGGCCCTGTACCGAGGCCATTGACGTCATTCACACGGTGGGTCACTTGATGAAATCACTACACGATGAGTTGCCCAACGGAAAGCGCGGGCAGCATTTTGTAGACAGCGCTGCGATGGCCGCGCAGGCCGCGCATTTGGTTCAGGCGGGGGATGCCGTGTTGCTAAAGGCATCGCTAAGCACGAATATGCGCAAAGTTGTTGACGCACTCCAAGAATTAGGTCATCCGCCCATGGACAACAAAGGACCCTAACGATGCTCTATCTCCTTACGGCGCTTTCTGATGGCGGTGATTTCTTTAACCTATTTCGTTACATCACGTTCCGTGCGGGAGGGGCCTTTTTCACGGCGCTGTTTTTTGGGTTCATTTTTGGCCGTCCACTGATCAACGTTTTGCGCCGTAAACAGGGCAAGGGCCAGCCCATCCGTGACGATGGCCCCGAGGGCCATTTTGTCAAAGCGGGGACGCCGACAATGGGGGGGCTGTTGATCCTGTCTTCACTGATGACGGCAACATTATTGTGGGCGCGTTTGGACAATGTGTTTGTCTGGGTTGTTTTGCTGGTCACCGTATCGTTTGGGTTGATTGGATTTGCTGATGATTATGCAAAGGTCAGCAAACAAAATACCGCGGGCGTTTCGGGGAAAGTGCGCCTAGTACTGGGGTTTTTGATTGCGGCGCTTGCCGCGCTGGCATGCGCATGGGCGCATCCGACAGATTTGCAAAATCAATTGGCCCTGCCTGTGTTTAAGGATACGCTTATCAATCTGGGGTTCCTTTATATCCCATTTGCGATGGTAGTGATTGTAGGGTCGGCCAATGCGGTGAATCTAACCGATGGTTTGGACGGATTGGCTATTATGCCATCCATGATTGCCGCGGGTGCATTGGGTGTTATTGCCTATGCCGTGGGGCGTGTGGATTTCACCGAATATTTGGATGTGCACTATGTGCCAGGTACGGGTGAAATCCTGATTTTCTGTTCTGCACTGATTGGCGGAGGTCTTGGGTTTTTGTGGTATAACGCACCCCCTGCGGCGGTGTTCATGGGGGATACAGGATCACTTGCCCTTGGTGGGGCATTGGGTGCGATTGCGGTTGCCACCAAACACGAAATCGTCTGGGCCATCATCGGCGGTTTGTTCGTGGTTGAGGCGCTTTCGGTGATTCTCCAAGTGCTTTATTTCAGACGCACAGGAAAACGTGTGTTCCTAATGGCGCCGATCCACCACCATTTCGAAAAAAAGGGCTGGGCAGAACCCCAAATTGTGATCCGTTTCTGGATCATCGCCCTAATTTTGGCGATGATCGGTATGGCCACATTGAAGGTCAGATAAGGAGCCTGACGTGATCTCAATAGGTGGATTAACAGGTCAACGATATGCGGTCCTTGGGCTGGGGCGTTCGGGGCTTGCCGTTGCGCGGGCCTTGGCGGCGGGTGGTGTGGATGTTGTTGTTTGGGACGACAACGAACAGGCGCGCGCAAGGGCCGAGGAAGAAGAGCTTGAGGTACAAGATCTGAACCGTGCAGACTGGGCCACGATTGATTGCCTGATCACTTCGCCTGGTATTCCGCATCTTTATCCCAAACCACATCCCATCATCGCCGCCGCACTGCAGGCAGGCGTCATTTTAGACAATGACATTGGATTGTTTTTCCAATCCTTCGCGCAGTCGGGATGGGTTGAGTTTGATCAGGAACCCAAAGTTGTCGCGATCACAGGATCAAACGGAAAATCCACCACTTCCGCGCTGATCCACCATGTTTTAAAGGCCTCAGGCCGTGCAACCCAACTGGCAGGAAACATTGGACTTGGCGTCTTTAACCTTGATCCTGCACATGATGGCGAGGTCATTGTATTGGAGCTTTCTAGCTACCAAACCGAGCTTGCGCGATCCTTGACACCGGACGTTGCGGTATTGACAAATATATCGGCGGATCACTTGGATCGGCATGGTGGGATCGGGGGCTATGTGGCGGCAAAGCGGCGACTGTTTATCGAGGGTGGACCTGACCGCGCTGTAATCGGTGTGGATGAGGTTGAGGGGCAGTTTTTGGCCAATCAACTGTCCCAAGCGCACGTGGATGATCGGGTGATCCGCATCAGTGCAGGACAAAAATTGGACGGACCCGGATGGTATGTTTTTGCACGCAAGGGGTTCCTGTCGGAATATCGCAAAACGCGCCAAGTTGCCTCAATTGATCTGCGTAATATCGCGGGTCTGCTGGGTGTACATAACCACCAAAATGCATGTGCGGCCTATGGAGCATTGCGCACCCTTGGCCTTGCTCCCCGTGTGATTGAAGAGGGATTTAAATCCTTTGCAGGCTTGGCGCATCGATCACAATTTGTGCGAGAAATTAATGGGGTGCGCTATATCAACGATAGCAAGGCCACCAATATTGACGCCGCAGCCATGGCATTGCAGGCCTTTGAAAATATCCGCTGGATCTGCGGCGGCCTGATGAAAGAGGGAGGTGTCGATGCACTGCAGGACATCGCCAAAACATCCGTGAAAAAGGCTTATGTTATTGGGCGAGAGGCCGCGGAATTTGCTCGCCAAATCGGGGTTGAAGCAGAGGTTTGCACAACCATGCATGCGGCCGTTCAGGCGGCAGCGCGGGATGCAGAAACAGGGGACACAGTGCTGCTTGCCCCTGCGGCGGCAAGCTTTGATCAATACGACAATTTCGAACTGCGGGGTCAGGATTTTATCAAAATCACCCACACCCTTTCCCCGTGATTTACCACAACTCCTAACATCAGTATGAATTCTGTACGGTGTCGGTCTTACTTCGGTGGGCAGCGCACGGACTTTATTGGATGTTAAGGGTTTTCTTTACCCTGTCATAATATCACGAGCGGCGGCCATGCCACTGCTCCAAGCCCATTGGAAATTATAGCCGCCAAGCCAGCCTGTGACATCCATCGCTTCACCCACTATATAAAGTCCCTGCACTCGTTTGGACATCATGGATTTTGACGATATCGCCTCAGTTGCAATGCCGCCCAACGTGACCTCGGCCGTGCGATACCCTTCGGACCCACTGGGGCGCAACGACCAGTTTTGCAATCGGTCAAACAGGGTATTTAGCCGCTCATCGGACCAATCGGCCAGATTGCCCGTTAAATCTAAATCTCGCGCCAAATGATCGACTAGCCGCGCGGGTAGGTGGGTGGCCAGTTCGGTTTTAAAATTGCGCCGTCCGCTGATTTGGCGTTGATCGCGTAAGGACATCATGGTGGTGCCATTGGGATTTAGGTTTAACTTGATGTCGGAACCCTCGCGCCAAAAGCTGCTAATTTGAAGGATAGCTGGACCCGAGAGACCGCGGTGCGTGAACAACATCGCTTCATCAAATACACCGTTGCCCGCCCGCGCCTGAACGGTGAGCGAGACGCCTGAGATTTCCGCAAACCGCCCGTCGGAAAACGTAAACGGCACAAGCGCAGGGCGCGTCTCAGTGACCCGCATCCCGAATTGTGTAGCGATATCATATGCAAAGCCTGTAGCCCCCATTTTTGGAATGGATTTGCCACCCGTGGCAAGGACCAGATTTTTGCAAGTTAGGGTTTCGGCGCGATCCTCGCATAGGGTGTCCAAGGTGAAGATGCCGTTTTCATGGCGCACCCCAGTGACAGTGGTTTTCAACCAAAGCTCTGCCCCCGCCGCTTGCATCAAATCGCGCAGCATGGCGATGATATCTTGGGCAGAGGTGTCGCAAAACAATTGCCCCAAAGTTTTTTCGTGAAAGGGGATGTCGTAGCGCTGAACCAAATCAATAAAATCCCATTGCGTATAACGCGCCAATGCGGATTTTGCGAAATGGGTGTTTTCAGATAAGAAATTTTCAGCGCTGGCGTAGATATTAGTGAAATTACATCGTCCGCCGCCTGAAATGCGTATTTTTTCACCTGCTGCCTTAGCATGATCAATGACCAGTGCATCCCGCACATGTGCTGAGCACATCATGCCTGCTGCTCCCGCGCCAATTACTATCGTTTCAAATCGCATGGCTCCCTCGTGGCGGTTTTCAACCGAATTGGCAAGGGGGATGTATTTTATCTGGCCAGAGGGTATGAAATTCGGTATCAATATGCAAATGATCCCGAAAACGGGGCACGTCAGAGGCAGTAAAAGGCAAAACTTATGACTGAAATGGTCTATGGTTCCGTCCCCGCATCCAGGGGAGAACCTATTCTTCCCAAATGGTGGCGCACCGTTGATAAATGGACATTGATGTCCGTTATGCTATTGTTTTCGATCGGTATTTTGCTGGGCCTTGCTGCCTCGCCTCCATTGGCAGAGAAAAACGGCTTTGCGCCTTTCCACTATGTACAGCGACAGGCAGTTTTTGGGGGCATAGCCCTGATTGTGATGTTTATCACATCTATGATGTCACCCATCTTGGTGCGCCGCTTGGCCGTTTTGGGGTTTATTATGGCCTTTATCGCGGTGGCACTGCTTCCCATGTTTGGTACTGATTTTGGTAAAGGGGCGGTGCGTTGGTACGCGCTTGGCTTCGCATCACTGCAGCCGTCTGAATTTTTGAAACCCGGGTTTGTTGTGGTCAGTGCATGGATGTTGGCTGCCGCACAAGAAATCAGTGGCCCCCCAGGGCGCATGTACTCGTTTATCTTGACGATGACTATCGCAGTGATGTTGGCCTTACAACCTGATTTTGGGCAAGCCTGTTTGGTGTTGTTTGCATGGGGGGTGATGTATTTCGTGGCGGGTGCATCGATTCTTCTGTTGCTGGGCATGGCGGGGCTGGTCGTTTTCAGCGGCACGCTCGCTTATCGATACTCTGAACACTTTGCCCGCCGCATTGATGGGTTTTTGTCCCCGGATGTCGATCCGCGCACGCAGTTGGGATACGCCACAAACGCGATCCAAGAGGGTGGATTTTTTGGTGTTGGCGTGGGTGAGGGGCAGGTGAAATGGTCCCTGCCTGATGCGCATACAGATTTCATCATTGCCGTGGCCGCCGAAGAATATGGATTTGTGTTGGTGGCAATCATCATCGCGATTTATGCCAGCATTGTTTTGGTCTCACTCTCGCGTCTGATGCGGGAACGCGATACTTTTATTCGATTGGCAGGTGCGGGTTTGGCCTGTTCCTTCGGCGTACAGGCTGTCATCAACATGGGGGTCGCGGTGCGTCTGCTTCCTGCCAAGGGGATGACATTACCATTTATTAGTTATGGGGGATCTTCGCTGATTGCGGGGGGGATTGCGCTTGGGATGTTGCTTGCATTCACGCGCGCGCGCCCTCAAAAGAACATTGCAGACGTAATTAACGGATATCGATAATGACCAAAGCGCCTTTGGCGATTTTAGCAGCAGGTGGAACGGGAGGTCACATGTTCCCTGCACAGGCTTTGGCAGAGGCATTGTTAGAGAAAGGGTGGCGAGTAAGGCTTACCACTGACGCACGCGGTGCACGCTATGTTGGCGGCTTCCCAGCTGCGGTTCAGATCAAAGTTCTAAAATCAGGCACATTTGCCCGCGGCGGTATTTTGACCAAGACATTAGTTCCGTTTCAGATTGCAGGTGGCAGTTTGATGGCGCTGGCACAAATGATTGTGGCTCGTCCCACAATTGTGATTGGGTTTGGGGGATACCCCTCGATTCCTGCGCTGAGCGCTGCAACGATTTTAAGCATTCCGCGTATTGTACATGAACAAAACGGGATCTTGGGTCGAGTTAATCAATTATTTGCGTCCGTGGTGAATGCGGTTGCCTGTGGCACATGGCCTACCGAAATGTCGGACAAGATTAAGGGCCACCATGTTGGCAATCCCGTACGCGCGGCCATCGCCGAACGCGCCGGGGCGGGGTATATCCCACCAGGGGATTATCCGATGTCCATCCTTGTTATGGGTGGATCACAGGGTGCGCGCATTCTATCGGATGTGGTGCCTCCCGCGATTGCGGGCTTGCCCATGGCGATGTTGTCCCACATCCGCGTATCCCATCAGGCCCGCCCTGAAGACCAAGAGCGGGTCGAGGCCTATTACACTGAGCAAAACATCCCTGCAGATGTGCGTCCGTTTTTCGATGATATCCCCACTCGGATGAGTGAGGCTCAATTGGTAATCTCACGCGCTGGGGCCTCAACCGTTGCGGATATTTCGGTGATTGGACGCCCCTCTCTCCTCGTGCCTTTGGCCTCGGCCATTCGGGATGAACAAAGTGCAAATGCAAAGGGATTGGTGCATGCCGGTGCCGCCGAAGTAATTCGCGAACCTGATTTTCAGGTTGAAGATTTAACTACACGGCTTGAGGCGATTTTCAACGATCCAGTGCGGGCCAGTCAAATGGCAAGTGCTGCATTGAAAACATCCGTGCCTGATGCGACACAGCGCTTGTTGGATTTGATCCAAACGTTGACAAAGAAAGATAGCTAAATGAACGTAGCCGCAACCAAGCTCCCCACCAATGTTGGGCCCATCCACTTCGTTGGAATTGGCGGTATTGGCATGTCGGGCATTGCCGAAGTTTTGTTAAACCTTGGCTACCGCGTGCAAGGCTCAGACTTAAAAGAAAGCAAGATCACACAACGTTTGGTTGATTTGGGTGCTACGATCTTTATCGGACAGCGTGCCGAAAATTTGAAACATGCCGAAGTGGTGGTAATTTCATCGGCGATCAAAACAGGCAACGCCGAATTGGATCAGGCGCGTTTGATGGGACTACCTGTTGTGCGCCGTGCGGAAATGTTGGCCGAACTGATGCGCATGAAATCCAATGTTGCGGTTGCGGGTACGCACGGCAAAACTACCACTACAACCATGGTGGCAACCCTATTGGATAGGGGCGGTATTGACCCAACGGTGATCAATGGTGGCATCATTCATGCCTATGGGTCAAATGCCCGTATCGGGCAGGGCGAGTGGATGGTGGTTGAAGCTGATGAAAGCGATGGAACATTCAACCGCCTGCCTGCCACAATCGCTATTGTGACAAACATAGATCCCGAACATATGGAACATTGGGGAAGTCTCGAAAACCTACGTCTAGGGTTTTATGATTTTGTCTCGAACATCCCTTTTTATGGTTTGGCTGTCTGCTGCACCGATCATCCCGAGGTTCAATCTCTGGTTGGGCGTATTTCGGATCGTCGTGTAGTGACCTATGGGTTTAACGCCCAGGCCGATGTGCGCGCCGTCAACCTCAGCTATTCATGCGGTTCGGCCCATTTTGATGTCGAATTTCAAGAGGATGGGAAGGCAATTCGCAGCCTATGTCTGCCCATGACGGGGGATCACAATGTATCAAACGTACTCTCGGCAATTGCAGTTGCGCGGCATTTGGGCGTAAAAGAGGCCGAGATTAAATCTGCCCTTGAAAACTTCAAAGGGGTCAATCGCCGCTTTACTAAAGTGGGTGAGGTGGATGGCGTTACCATCATTGATGATTACGGCCACCATCCTGTTGAAATCGCGGCGGTGCTCAAAGCTGCGCGTCAGGCATCAACTGGCCGCGTTATCGCAGTGCATCAACCTCACCGTTACACACGGCTGCATTCCCTGTTCGAAGATTTCTGCACTTGCTTTAATGAGGCCGACGTGGTCGCCATTGCAGAGGTGTTTGCAGCAGGCGAAGACCCGATTGAGGGAGCAAGCCGTGATGATCTGGTCGCGGGTTTACTCCGTCACGGCCATCGTCACGCCAGTGCGCTTCAGAATGAAGGCGACTTGGAACATCTTGTGCGCACACATGCCCAATCGGGTGATATTGTCGTCTGCCTTGGTGCAGGAACAATTTCCGCATGGGCAAATGCATTGCCCGAGCGATTGGGGAAATAGAGGTCGCTTCATATCCCTAGACAGTCGATAGACATAAAAGCGCCGATCCAAACTTCATTGAATTTAGTTATGTGCTAACCGTCATCTTGACACTACGCCGACCTGCCCATGGGAAGCGCTCATGCACTTCCCGATGTCGGCTTATGAGCTGATCCAAACTAGACGTAATTGGCAGATGCGGGTTTTTATTGCGATGCTTCTATGAATATTGCATATCTCGTGCAACCACAGGAGCAGGTTATGAACAGCATCCCAGAACCACGCGGCGCATTGACATCAGGAATGTCATTAGCGGAGCTAACTTGGTTGCGCGTGGGTGGGCCTGCGGATTTTTTCTTTCAGCCCGCGGACAGGGATGATCTGGCTGATTTTCTGCGTGCGCTTCCTGAGGATATCCCTGTTTTCCCCATGGGTGTAGGCAGCAACCTGATAGTTCGGGATGGGGGCCTGCGCGGCGTAGTGATACGCCTTGGGCGTAGTTTTAATTATATTACACTTCAGGACGATTTGATCATCGCAGGCGCAGCGTGCCTTGATTCCCACGTAGCGCGGCGTGCGGCGGATCAGGGGCGCGATTTGACGTTCCTGCGCACAATCCCCGGGTGCATAGGTGGTGCAGTTCGGATGAATGCGGGGTGTTATGGTTCCTATGTGGCCGATCATTTTGTTCAGGCGACACTTGTCACACGTCGGGGTGAAGTGATCACGTTGACCAATGATCAGATCGCGTTTGAGTATCGTCAAACTGATGTTCCCGAAGGTGCTGTTATTACCGAGGCAGTGTTTCGTGCCCCCATAGGAGAGGCAGAGGCGTTGCACGCCAAAATGGATGCACAACTGCGCAAACGCAATGAAACCCAACCAATCAAAGAGTGCAGCGCGGGTAGCACATTTCGCAACCCTGCAGGGTTTTCCAGCACAGGGCGCGTGGATGACTCCCACGACCTAAAAGCATGGAAGGTGATTGATGATGCGGGCCTGCGTGGCGCTACCCTTGGTGGGGCGCAGATGAGTGAAAAGCATTCTAACTTTATGATCAATACGGGCGGCGCCAGCGCCGCTGACCTAGAAGGATTAGGAGAATTAGTCCGAAAAAAGGTTTTCCAAAACGCAGGAATAGAGTTAGAATGGGAAATCATGCGGGTTGGTGAACCGACCCCAAAATAGCATAACATAAGTTGTGAGAACAACAATAAGGCCAAAATGGCCATATACACGAGGCGAATTCGGGTATGTCGAGCAGGACAAATCCCAAAGTCGTGGTTTTGATGGGTGGCCCTTCGGCCGAGCGCGAAGTGTCCCTTGTCAGTGGGCGTGAATGCGCCGCGGCTTTGCGTGAAGCAGGATATAATGTTACGGAGTTGGATGCTGCGCCAACGCTGGCTTCTGATCTGGCGCAAATTGCACCCGATATCGCATTCAATGCGCTGCATGGCCGTTGGGGTGAAGATGGCTGCGTTCAAGGTATCCTTGAATGGCTGCGCATCCCGTATACGCATTCTGGTGTATTGGCCTCGGCACTTGCTATGGACAAACAGCGCAGCAAAGAGGTGTTTGCATCCGCGGGCCTACCCATTGCGCATAGTGTGATTGTCGGTCGTGATCAGGTGCAGCGCAAACATGTGATGGCTCCACCTTATGTGGTGAAACCAAATAACGAAGGATCTTCGGTCGGGATTTACATTGTAAAAGAGGATGCCAATTCACCGCCCCATTTATCAGATGACATGCCCGACACTGTAATGGTCGAGAACTATTTGGCGGGGCGCGAGTTGACCACCACGGTGATGGGGGATAGCGCACTGGGCGTGACCGAAATTTTCACCGATGGTTGGTATGACTACGATGCCAAATACGCCGACGGCGGATCCTATCATGTCGTCCCTGCCAATATACCTGCAGATATAACGCAGGCTTGCATGGACTTTGCGCTGAGCGCCCATCATGTATTGGGGTGTAAAGGTGTTAGTCGGACGGATTTTCGTTGGGATGATACGCGCGGGCGCGATGGTTTGTTCCTGTTGGAAACAAACACACAGCCGGGTATGACGCCCACATCCTTAGTGCCTGAGCAGGCGCAAAAAATTGGGATCAGTTTTGAGGATCTTTGCGATTGGATGATAAAGGATGCCTCATGCGACCGCTAAGTAAGAGATATACCAATGTGAGTGACCCTGCACCATCGCGGCTGTCGTATCGGTTGATGCGTTTTATGCTGACACCCTTGTTGCGTCGGTTGGTATTTTACGGAATTCCTGGGTTTGTTTTGGCGCTAGCTGTGGGATTTTATTTCGCAAATGAAGAGCATCGCGAAAATTTGCGCGCATTCGCGGATGATGCGCATCGCAGCATTATCGAACGTCCCGAGTTCATGGTAAGCGCCGCACAGATTACAGGCGCTGGTCCAACGTTGGAAGAAGATATTCGCGAAGTTCTGCCTGTTGATTTCCCAATCAGTAGCTTTTCTCTTGATGTGCAAGAGATGCGCAAAATTTTGGTGGAACTGGCATCCGTCGCGAATGCATCGCTTCAGGTTCGGGACGGTATTTTATTAATTGATATAAGCGAACGTAAACCTGCCTTTGTGTGGCGTAAGCGGGATGGATTGGAATTGCTTGATGAAACGGGTCATTACGTGCGTTCGATTACAGCACGAATGGATTATCCCAATTTGCCATTGATCGCTGGTGAAGGGGCGGATGATAATATTGCTGAGGCTCGCGCGTTATTGGCCAGTGCCGCGCCCCTTGCGGAGCGTTTGCGTGGTTTAATTTATGTGGGAGGACGGCGCTGGGATCTGGCGTTGGATCGCAATCAACGCATCATGTTGCCCGCCGAAGGCGCGGTGCAGGCCTTAGAAAAAGTTTTGATTTTAAATGATACCCAAGAGTTGCTGGATCGCGCAATCAGTGTTGTGGACATGCGTTTGAGCGAGCGTCCAACGTTACGCCTTGCGGATGGCGCATCCAGCATGCTTTTGCGGCAAATTAAGAGTAGTGGAGCCGATCAATGACCGATTTTTATGATGCTCAACGTGCAATGCGATCAATGCGCAAGGCCGCACTTCAGCGCGGCGTGATTGCCGTATTGGATGTGGGAAGTGCCAAGATTGGGTGTCTGATCCTGCACTTTGACGGTGTGGATCGCAACATTGACGCCGAAACCGTCGGGCCAATGGCAGGTCAATCAGGGTTCCGCGTTATCGGATCTGCCACGACACGATCCCGCGGCATTGAATTTGGCGAAGTGATCTCAATGCCCGAAGCGGAACGCGCCATTCGCACGGCCTTGCAATCTGCACAAAAATTGGCAGGCACGCGTGTGGATCATGTGATTGCGTCTTTTTCAGGCGGTGCGCCGCGGTCTTATGGATTGGCGGGACAAATCACGGTCGAGGATCAGTTTGTTACCGAGCAACATATTGCCAAAGTTTTATCGGCCTGTGATGTCCCTGCTTACGGCGAAGGACGCGAGGTTTTGCATGCGCAGCCTGTGAATTTTGCATTGGACTATCGTTCGGGATTGTCCGATCCGCGCGGCCAAATCGGGAAAGAGCTTTCGACTGATATGCATATGTTAACGGTCAGTGAAAAATCAATCCTTGATCTGGCCTATTGTATCAAACGCTGTGACTTGGAATTGGCGGGGATCGCTTCATCCGCATATGCATCTGGCATGGCCTCCTTGGTTGAGGATGAGCAAGAGTTGGGATCAGCGTGCATTGACATGGGTGGCGGCACCACATCCCTGTCTGTTTTCATGAAAAAACACATGATTTACGCGGATACGGTGCGTTTAGGAGGGGATCACGTGACGCGCGATATTTCGATGGGTCTACAGGTTCCCATCGCCACAGCCGAACGTATTAAAACACGCAGTGGCGGTTTAATAGCAACGGGCATGGATGATCGCGATATGATCGAAATTACTGGTGATACAGGCGATTGGGAGCATGATCGTCGCACCATCAGCCGTACTGAATTGATCGGGATCATGCGCCCGCGGGTTGAAGAGATTTTAGAAGATGTACGTGCGCATCTGGATGCAGCCGGGTTTGAACATTTGCCCAGTCAGCAAATTGTTTTGACAGGTGGCGCCAGTCAGGTGCCCGGTATGGACACGTTGGCCGGCCGTATTTTGGGACAGCAGGTGCGCCTAGGTCGCCCCTTGCGCATCCATCGATTGCCACAAGCCTATTCAGGGCCCAGTTGCTCGGCATTGGTCGGCGTTTCACTTTTTGCAGCGCACCCCCAAGACGAATGGTGGGACTTCGAAGTGCCCGCGCAAAAATTAGGCTCGCGCTCTATTAGCAAAGCGCTTCGTTGGTTCAAAGAAAATTGGTAACCACAAATTGTTGTGTACTTGGCCAGATAGGGCGAATTTTCGCTGTTTTTCACTATATTTTGCATAAAAATTGCGTTTTTTGCGTGACCTTGGATGCGATCAGAGGTAAACTTGGGGTCATATAGGCGAAATTAACCCAGAAAACTGGGACATCAGGCGGACAAATGACATGACATTGAATCTATCGGTACCCGAGGAAAATGAATTAAGACCACGCATCACGGTGTTTGGCGTTGGCGGTGCTGGCGGCAATGCTGTGAACAACATGATTGAAAAGCAGCTTGACGGCGTTGATTTCGTTGTCGCGAATACAGATGCGCAGGCCCTTCAGCAAAATCAATCAGCATCCCGCATCCAATTGGGTGTTAAAGTCACCGAAGGTTTGGGCGCAGGTGCACGTGCTGAAGTAGGCGCGGCAGCAGCCGAGGAAAGCATTGAACAAATTGTGGATCATTTGGCAGGGGCACACATGTGCTTCATCACCGCTGGTATGGGTGGCGGCACGGGAACTGGTGCAGCTCCGATTATTGCACAAGCTGCACGTGAAATGGGCGTCCTAACTGTTGGTGTTGTCACTAAACCGTTCCAGTTTGAAGGCGCCAAGCGTATGCGTCAGGCAGAGGCAGGCGTTGAAGCATTACAGAAAATGGTCGACACATTGATCATCATTCCAAACCAAAACCTGTTCCGTCTTGCGAATGAAAAGACCACCTTTACTGAAGCCTTCAGCATGGCAGACGACGTATTGTACCAGGGTGTAAAAGGGGTGACGGATCTTATGGTGCGCCCTGGTTTGATTAATCTTGATTTCGCGGATGTTCGTGCTGTAATGGACGAAATGGGCAAGGCGATGATGGGTACGGGCGAGGCAGAAGGCGAAGATCGCGCCAAGCAAGCTGCTGAAAAAGCCATCGCAAACCCATTGTTGGACGAAATAAGCCTCCGTGGCGCACGTGGCGTCCTGATCAACATCACAGGTGGTTATGATTTGACCCTATTTGAATTGGATGAGGCAGCAAATCGCATCCGTGAAGAGGTAGACCCAGATGCCAACATCATCGTTGGTTCAACTCTCGATCCAGATATTAGTGGCGTGATGCGCGTATCCGTTGTTGCAACAGGTATTGATGTTAGCGAAGGCGTTGCTGATATTCCTGTGCCTTCCCACGCGGCCCCTGCATTTACCTCAGTTGTGGAGGAAGTTTCCGAAACAGAGCCTGCGGTTGCGGCAGAAGAACCGGGCTTGTTTGATGCAGGCCTCAGTGAAACTGAAGAGGCCAAGCCGATGTTTGCCCCTGCTGCAGAATTTCGAGCCTATGCCGCAGAAGAGCCTGCACCAGCTATCCAGCCAGAAGTTACCGAAGACGCAAACGAAGCATTTGTCGCCCCCAAAGAGTCTGCACCAGGCACACCATCTGAGGATACGTTGGCACGGTTGCGAACGGCCGTTCTGAATACCGGAGTCGCACGCACACCTGAGCAAATCGCAGAAGAACCA
>Ga0181569_10002569_pt1 | contig 14304 bp, 13 predicted proteins | sample 101ome_19_FD_132452 | JGI IMG/M metagenome (GOLD analysis project Ga0181569, IMG submission 132452) | Coastal salt marsh microbial communities from the Groves Creek Marsh, Skidaway Island, Georgia - 101405AT metaG (megahit assembly) | ecosystem: Environmental > Aquatic > Marine > Intertidal...
ACTGTGAATTTTTTCCTCCATTCATACCTGGAACCTCAGGCATTTTACCCTCTTTGAAAGAGTCAACATCTGGCATTTTTGGCATCTTAGGCATATCAGGCATATCAGGCATCTCTGGCATTTTAATTCCATCAGCTCCGGAACCCATTCCTGGCATCTCAGGCATTTTCATAGGAGATGAATCTTTACCTTTTTTACCCATCATAGGCATATCATCCATCATGTCCATTCCTGGCATTTTCATATCTGATGAACCTTTGTCTTTTTTGCCCATCATATCTTCAACCATATCCATCCCGGGCATTTTTGAAGAACTCTTTTTATCTTTACCCATCATAGGCATATTATCCATCATGTCCATTCCTGGCATCATTCCAGCATGTAATATACTTGTCCCTACTAAAGCCGCACTTAGAAAAATCTTTTTCATCAAACTATCCCCTTTTCACTCTATTAAAATATTGTATCTAAATAAATTTATATTATGATGCAAATCCACTTCTAAAATGATCTTTTGCAACAACTATCTGTTTTTGCTTCTCTTTTCTAACTGGATCTTTTTCAACAAATATTTTTTTTCTGCTTACTGGATCCATCTCAGTATAGTACATAACAGATGAGTATGTTCCCGGTGTCGGAGTGAAGACTTGAGCTTGTTCAGGATTCATTTGAAGTTCCTCTTTCGTAAAGCGCTTTAACTCATGCATATCTTTTTCGTTACAACCTGGATGTGCTGCAATCAAATAGTAAGTCAAAAATTGCTGCTTACCCTCTTCTTTATTGAGCTTATCATACATTTTTTTAAAATCAATCAATGTTTGTTTGCCAGGTTTTCCCATGAGTTCTAAAACATGTTGCTCTGTATGTTCAGGTGCAACTTTCATCTGTCCTGATATATGGTGTTTCACCATCTCTTTAAGATATTCATACCCATGTTTTTTATCTTCCGTAATCAAATCATAACGAACACCAGATGCTACAAAAGCTTTTCTAACCCCTTCAACATTTCTTACTTGACGTAAAAGATTTATATTTCTTGAATGATCAGGCTTCATAGAACTGCATAAATGATTTGCATCAACACAACGCTGATGTGCACATGTACCTAGCTTGAGTTTTTTATTACACTCATATCCATACATGTTAGCGGTTGGCCCTCCAACATCTGAAATAATCCCTTTATAATCTTTATACTTGTTAAATTCTTTAGCTTCTTGAAGTATATTTTTCTCGGAACGTGTACGGATAGTTCGCCCTTGGTGCACTCCTATAGCACAAAAGTTACATTCACCCCAGCACCCATGATGTGTCATAATAGAGAATTTAATAGTCTCCAAACATTTAACTTTTCCACCCTTTGCATCGTAAGGGTGAAGTTCTCGGGTAAAAGGAAGATTTGAATTGGCATCCATTTCATCTTCTGTCAAATAGTCACAAGGAGGATTTTGAATCAAGTAACGTGTATCAACTGCTTGACATAAACCATTAGCAGATATAGGATCATTATTATCATAAAACAGATCAAAAAGATCTATATATTTCTCCTTATTTTCCAAACATTCAGCATGAGATGGAAGTTGAAGATATTCATACTTCGGCTCTTTAGATATGTAACACAAGCCACGAATATCTCTATATTCTCTTTTTTCATCAAGTGCTTTGGTTAACTGCTCAATTGCAATTTCACCCATCCCATACACTAATATATCTGCTTTTGAATCAAAAAGGATCGGTTTTTTAAATTTATTACTCCAATAATCATAATGAGACACACGTCTAAGACTCGCTTCAATCCCACCTACGACCAAAGGAACAGTATTTTTAAAATAACGTCGGATTAGATTACAGTAAACACTTAAAGCTCTATCTGGGCGTTTGTTGTTTTTCCCACCTGGAGTATAGTCATCAGAGTTTCTAAATTTTTTTGTAGCAGTGTAATTACTTACCATAGAATCAACACTACCTCCACTAATCCCCCAATAAAGTCTAGGCTCTCCAAGTCTCATTATGTCATCTGGAGAATGTACATCAGGTTGACCAATAATTCCAACTTTGTACCCTAATCTTTCAAGCATTCTTCCAACCATAGCAACACCAATAAAAGGCGAATCTATATATGCATCGCCACTTACTAAAACGACATCACAGTAGTCCCAACCTCTAGCATCCATATCAGCTCTTGTTGTAGGTAAAAAATCTTTCGCTGTAAATAAAACCTTATCGTCATAGTTGGCTTGCTTATGTTTCTTTCTTCTAGACACACTCTACCTTTCGAAAAAAATTGTACACTTCTCATATACTATTTGTAAGTATAATATTACACCAATAAAATATAAAAGAGATTAGTAATGAACTACCCGTATGAAAACTTAGAAAATTTTACACTTCCTTCTCTTGTTGATAGATCCAAAAAGCTCTTTTCAAACAATAACTCCTTTGCACATGTTGGTAAAAAAGCTATGAGCTACAAAGAGTTCAACACCCAAATTCACAAAACAATAGATCTCTTAAAAAGAAATGGCATTAAAAAAGGAGATAAGGTACTTCTTTTAAGTGAAAATATGCCTCATTGGGGTGTTGCTTACTTTGCTGTTACGTATTTTGGAGGAGTTATCGTACCCGTACTTTCAGACTTTCACCCTTCTGATGTACACAGAATCATTCAACATGCTGAAGCAAAAGCAGCATTTGTATCTTCAAAATTTCAAAAAACTATACAAGAGTGTGAAAACTCTCCTATTCAATTTAGTATCAACTTAGAATCATTAGCAATTATTGATGAAATAAGTAATCAAGAGTATCTACAAAAAGCTCTGCCTGCTGATACAAATATTGAACTAGAAAAACCAGAAGAAGGAGATTTAGCGAGCTTAATCTACACATCTGGCACAACAGGAAATTCAAAAGGGGTCATGCTTTCTCACAAAAATCTCATAACAAATGCTATGAGTGCTTACACACATATTTCTATCAAAGAAGATGATGTTTCATTATCAGTTCTACCACTTGCACATACTTTTGAGTGTACAACTGGACTGATAATTCCTGTTCTTCATGGCTCAAGCGTATACTATATTGAAAAAGTTCCTACTCCCAGCGTACTTTTAAAATCTTTCTCTATCGTACAACCAACAATGATTTTAATGGTTCCTCTTATCATAGAAAAAATCTATAAGAACAAAATACTCCCAACTTTTACTGGATCAGCTTTGATGAAATTTTTATATAGTATAAGTTTTATTCGAAAACAACTTAACAAAATAGCTGGTAAAAAACTTTTAGAGACTTTCGGTGGAAAACTACGTTTTTGTGGAATTGGTGGAGCAGCTATTTCACCCTATGTTGAAGAGTTTTTGATTGAAGCAAAATTTCCTTTTATCATCGGTTACGGACTTACAGAAACAGCACCTCTTTTAGCGGGATCTGTTTTAGGTAAACCTTCTAAATTCAAATCAACAGGAACACCAATGGCGGGTGTTGAGATTAAGATTAAAAATCCGGATGAAACAGGAAAAGGTGAAATCATTGCAAGATCACCAAGTATTATGATGGGTTACTATAAGGATCAAGAAAAAACTGATGAAGTAATTATAGATGGATGGTTCCATACTGGTGACTTAGGCTATATAGATGATGATGGATACCTCTTCATAAATGGAAGAAGTAAAAACATGCTTCTGGGTCCTGCTGGTGAAAATATCTATCCTGAGCAAATTGAAGCCATCATCAACCAAAATCCATTAGTACTGGATTCACTTATGATGCATGACAAAGAAAATAGACTCATAGCTAAGGTTCATCTAGATTACGAAAAAGTTGATAAGTCTGACAAAAAAGTAATTAACTCCTTGCTAGAAGATATCAGAAAAGAGGTAAATGCACAGATCTCTTCATTTTCAAGAATGCAAAAATTTATAGAACAAGAAGAGGAATTTATCAAAACACCAACAAAAAAAATAAAAAGATTTTTATACACGGAATAAAAGAGACTATATGAAAAAAGAAAATCTTGCAGCAATGATATACGGTGCATTTTATGGAGATGCTTACTCTTTAGGTGCACATTGGATTTACGACACTGATACTATTAAAAATAGCTCATTTGACCTCACAAGATGTAATGACCCAATAAGCCAATACCATCCAACAAAAAAAGCTGGAGAGTTCACACATTATGGTGATCAAATGCTGTGGCTTTTAGAACATTTAGCACAATACAAGAAATTTTCACTTGTTGATTTTGGAAATTTTTGGCATTTAAAGATGCAAAATTACTCAGGTTATATAGACGGTGCATCTAAACATACAATAAATAAACTCAATGAAGAAAGAAACTTTTTTTCTTGTGGTTCAAACTCATCAGACTTAGCTGCGATAAGTCGTATGTTTCCTATAATTTTAGCATATCAAAGTTCATTCTCAGAGATGCAAGAAGCGATCAAACTTCATACGATTTTAACTCACATGAGTAGAGAACTAATTTTATGTGGGTACTTCATTAGTGAATTAGCCGTTGCCCTACTTCACAAAGTAGCATTGGAAAAAGCAATAAGTGAAACCGCAAAACATTCAGATCCTGTAATTCAAAACTGGATTCAAAAAGCTCTGGATTGTAAACAATCTGACTCTATAAATGCGGTAAAAGAGCTTGGTCAATCTTGTGGTGTTTCTGGAGCCTTCTCTAGTACAATATATATTCTTCTTAAATATCAGGATGATCTAGAAATTGCTCTAAAACAAAATTTTCTTGCTGGAGGTGATTCAGCCGCTCGAGGAATTATTATTGGAGCCTTACTTTCAATAATAGATCCTAAAAGCATTCATGCATTTAAACATCAAATTTCTAAAATCAATGAGATTGAAGATTTTATATCAGTTATAGAGACAAATCAAGAAAACTAAACCATTCAACATTTTACTTCTACAAAAAAACATATTTTTGCTATACCATACTTAAAAATAAAAATGAGGAAAAAATGAAGTTAACTCAATCTATAGAAGAAGCTGCTGTATTATGTTCGGTTTATAAAGAGTGCACATTCGTAATTACTCAGGATAATAAATATACTCTTTTCATGTTTGCTTATTATCAAGCTAAATATAAAACGCTTAACTCATTTAAAAATATCTCCTATCAAAAATCAAAAGATACTCTATATTACTTTTTAAAATTATTTTCAATCATCTCTTTGAACTATTACAAACTTACATATGATTATGAGAGTCAAAACAAATGAATCATGACCTTAAAGACACCTATGTTATTGGGGATGTACATGGATGTATTTATACACTTAAGAAACTAATCAAAAAAATTCCAAAAAATGCTCGAATCATTTTTGTCGGCGATCTTTGTGATAAAGGAAATTTTTCAAAAGATGTATTTGAGTTTGTAATCAATAATAATTATGAATGTGTCAAAGGAAACCATGAACATCTTTTTGAAAAATATATATGTGATTCCATACAAAAAAATAAACACTCCCCTTGGAGCAGTGATAAACGATATGGTGGAGTTCAATGTATCAAAAGCTACGATAAGCATCAACATTTAATCCAAAAACATTTAGATTGGATCCAAAAGCTTCCTACATACATAGAAGTTGATCAATACTTCATTACACATGGATTTGGGCTTGAATTTTATGACATAAAAGATGAAGCTTCTAGTTATAAAAAGCTATTACTTCACCGTATTTACCCTGATACAATTGAACCTCACATCAATCACAATATTATAAATATTTTTGGACATTGCCCTTTTGATGAAGTGAAACAAGGGAAAAAATATTTTTGTATAGATACAGGATGTGCTACTTTTGGAAAGCTCACAGCCATACAACTTCAAACACACACAATTATTGAAGAAGATATGGACGAAAGAGATTCAAATTTTCGACTTAAAGAGCTTCATCTTAAAGATATTGATACAGATAGATTTACTGCTGAATCATTCAAAAATATCACACTAAAAAAGGGATGCAAATACAATTCATATGATATAATATCAAATGATATACTTATCTATGCACTAAAAACATTTCCAAAAGAAGCAAAACAAGAAATTCATAGAATGAAAGAAGATGGTGTGATTTTTATAAAACAGGCAGACAAAGTACTTAGTGAGTTATAGTCTCTTTTCACAAGAGACTATATTGTGTAAATTAATTGGAGAAAGAAGTGCAGGGTTTTTAACGATATTTCTTACACCATGTGCATGATCTTCTTTAAAAGTATTCCCTTGACACCATTTACCAACTGTAGCGATATTTACTTTAGCAACTTTTGGTCTTACATTCCAAGTAACTTGAAATGGTGAACCTTTTTCATTGTAACCGGGTCCTGTTGTTGATCCAGCGTATGTAATAGCTTTACCAGTATTGTTTGGAATATTTGTAGCTTGATGATATCCATTAACTATACCATGTTGTGTTAGTTCATTAAAGTTCAATGCATTTGCATCATTTACAAGAACATACACTTGTGTTTCAACTCTTAACTGAGGATTATTATTTGCTTTGCTTAAACATGAACCTAAAGTTGCACCTGGAGTTATTTGTGCACTTGAATGCACATAATGCACTTCAATTGTATCCCCTACACTCAACCCACCATGCTTACTAGGACATACTTCATGATCTAGTGGTTTACTCTCAGCTTCACTCAATGTTCCTGTAAACTTATAACCACTTTGGTATCCATGTCCATCACCATTTCCAGCATAAAGAGTAAATTCTCCACCTCTATGTTCTGCATTTTTATGAAAGTGAATATTACAAAGATTCATCTCTGTGTACTTAGGTGCTGCATTAAACTGTATTGGATTATTCCCTTGCTTAGAATTCAAGTCACGTGGTGCTTGTGGACCAAAACCTTGTCCTTTCGTAGTACTTGCCAATGTAGCTCTTTGCTTTTCTATTACAGAATCAGCGACACTCGCATGATGTGACTCTACATGAGGTGCATGGGCACTATCAGAATGGACACATCCACTCAAAAATGCTGCAAAAGCAGAAGCCACTATTAAGTTTGTATTTTTTTTCATTATTTCTCCATTACAAAATTTTACGACTGGAAACGTAACTATAAAAAATGAAGATTAAATGAAGATATCTACTTTTGAAGTGTCACTTCTGTAGAAATTTCAAGCTTATCCTCAACACACAAAAATAGTAAACATGGTGCCTCAACTTCAAAATCACTCATCAGAAAGTCTGAATGTGCCTTGATAGAAAGAGAATCTGTATCATTTTGAATTTGTGCCATCATCGTAAAATCTCTTTTTACTCCATGAAAGCTAAGTTTACCATGTAAAAGATAGTTACCATTTTCATCTACCTTTTCAACACATTCAATGTCATATGCTGCCCATGGGAATTTCCCTGGTTCAATCACTTCTTTCATATTTTCATCACGACTCTTATTGGAACTTGCAAAAAGATTCATTTTTGTGCTAAAACGTCCTTTTAGTGTTAATGGATCATTCTGCTTCATACTTATATCGGCTTGAATATCTCGATGATATATATTAATATCATCATCCATAGACATTGATGCATGGGCTTTTACATGACCCCCTTGAATCTCCAAGTTTCCAGCAAATACAGTTATTGTAAATACCATAAATAAAACTAAAGTTTTCATATTATTACTCCTTAAAAAATTTTACTTAAAGCTAAAGCTAAACCGCTTCCAGATGCAAACCATGCTATAAATATCATACCTAAAGAGAGTCTACGTAAACTTCCTTCTTTGCTAAGCAACGAAAAAACAACAACGTTATAATATGAAATAACAAATGGATAAATCATTGTAAGAGCAAGAAGATATTCGTTATAAGCACACAGATATGATAATACAAATAACAATCCTATTGCAATATGTTTAAACTTGCTCCTTCTTGTAAAATATGCAACAAATAAACCTAAAAGATGAAAGAAAATTATCTGATAAGTATAATATGACCAGATATCAATATTTGGATTACGGAGCAATGTTTCAAAAAGTTGAGAATCTAAAAGTATCCATATAACAGGCAAAACATAGAGCTTCTTGGAAAGCTTCTTTGTCGTTTCTTTTTGATCCAAGTGCTCAGAATTTAAAAACAACGCACCTACAAATGCACTTAAAGAAAGAACAATTGCCATCTCCATCCTGAAATCAACATAGCTTGTAAAAAAGTATGTTCCTGTAGTATATGCTATTGCAAGTGCAGCAAGCAACTCAATTACTTGTTTTCTTTGAAATATATAAATACTCAAAGGTGCTATTGTTCCAACTACCATACCTAATATAAAAAGCATGAAAGAGTTATAGTTAGGGTATAAGAAGGAAAGAAGTCCTTGTACAAATAAAGCCACTAAAATTTTTTGCTGCGAGGTTTTTAGAGTACCCCATTTTAATCCACTCATGTAAGTTCCAAGAACACCACCTACAAATAAAGGGAAAAGCGTGAAGAGATCTGAGTGAAAATGTTGTGTAATACCTGTTTGTACAATAAGTAAATAATAAGACAGCTCAAAACCAAGTAACATAATGAGCGCAAAGGAATGAACAAGTGCTTTTTCACTACTCTTTGTTTGAAAAATAATCTCTTTGGAAAAATGGTGCATCTAAAACTCCTTCATTTTCAAAAAGAGTATGACTAAACTTTATGAAGATAGAATGAAGATCTCTAAAATTATTTATTTATTTTATAACCTATATTTCGAATTGTTTTGATAATTTCTTTGTTTTGAAGCTTTTTACGAATATTTTTTATATGTACCTCAACGATATTACTCATTACAGAGCTCGCATACTCGTTATTTGAGAGATTCAATAATTCAAATTTTGTAAATGTTTTGTTTGGATTAGATGCCATTGCTTCTAGAATTTTATATTCTGCGAAAGTAAGATCAACTTCTTGCTCTGCTACTAACACAGTATTATTTTCTCTATTTATAGAGATATTTTCGATGATGATGATATTATTCTTGTTATGAGAGCTTCTTCTTAAAAGTGATTTTACACGTGCTAATAGCTCTACAATAGCATACGGTTTACACAAATAATCATCCGCACCGGATTCTAGAGCCTTTACCCTGTAACTTACATCTGAATTTGCAGAGAGCATAAGCACTTGAGAATTTATGAGTAAAGCTCGTAATTCTTGCAGAAGTAAAAAACCGCTTCCATCTGGAAGATTCCAATCTAAAATTATGAGATTAAAGTACGATTTATCAATTGCAAGCTGTGCCTCAGCAAAATTCACTGCCAAATCTACATGATATTTCTCTTGCTTTAAAAGCTTCAATATTAGCTGTGCATTTGCTACATCATCTTCAACAACTAAAATATTCATCTCTACTTCCTTTTAATATAAAAAACTGCAGTTGTTCCAAAACTTTTACCTTTACTTTCAAGATGGATATTACCACCTATAATATGGGAGAGTTTTTTACTCAACGAGAGACCCAATCCTGTTCCCTTTTGCTTACCTGAAAGACCATTTTCTATACGTGAAAACTCTTTAAAAAGATGTATCATATCTTCTCTTTCTAACCCTACCCCAGAATCCTTAACTTTGACAAGGAATTCTTCCTCAGTAACACTAAGCTCTAACTCCACATACCCCTCTTGTGTATATTTAATTGCATTAGAGAGAAGATTAATGATAATCTGTTTGATAATTTTTTCATCTGTAGGAAAAGTTTTTGTTTTTTCTTCAAGTATTACGAAATCAAACTGCAATCCCTTATCATAGGCAAGTGGTTCAAGCATTGTAAAACACTCTTTCACAACACCCACACAGTCTAATTCTTTTATATTAACATCAACTTTTCCTGCTTCTATCTTTGCTATGTCTAAAACCCCATAGATCATCTCTAAAAGATACTGCGCAGAGTTTTCTATGTTAGAGACTATGTCAAGCTGCTCTTCTGTAAGTTCTTCATAGAGTATTAAGTACTGAGAAAAGCCTATTATAGCATTGAGTGGAGTTTTAAGCTCATGGGACATATTGGAGATAAAAGCAGATTTTGCTTGGGAAGCATCAAGCGTTTTATCGGTTGTATTCAAAAGAACATTAAATGAATGGGCCAAACGACCTAATTCATCAGATGAAGCTAAATGTAAAAGTTTTGAGTACTCTTTGGAGTAGACTATCTCATCTGTAACTTTTGTGAGTTCTTCTATCGGTCCTACTATGTATTTTGCTAATCTCTTTGAAAGGAAAATAGTTAAGATAATTAAAAATGGAAACAAGTAAAATACAAAACGTATAAACTCATAAAAGAACTCAAACGCTATACTTTTTTTTACCACATAAAATATAATCCAAGAATCCAAAAACGAATCTATCTCTTGATACACTATAATATGATCTTGAAATATCTCACTACCATTTTTTTTGAGTGTTTGTATTTTATAAGGGGTATCTGTGCCTATTAAAATATCATTATGCTGAATATATTGTAACTCTTTAGATGAGTGCTTCATATAAATTTTTAAATTCTCAAGGTTATATCTTAGAATCAAATGTCCTATTGTTTTAGCTTTGTCAAAGCTGGCACAAATCTCACTGAATATGTAAAGCCTCTCCCCTATTACAAAATATCCAGTACCCTGTTTTATCTTCTCTTGCAACTCTAATACATTGTAAGTATTTTGTGCAGATGAAGCAATAATATTCATAGATGTATTTAAAGCAAAAAAATCAAGATCAAGGTTATAGTCATTTTTCTTTTGCTTCAAAAGTCTTGAGATTCTTTGGTCAAGATCATCTGCCAAAATATCATCCATTAAATCAAGCTTTGAAAGAAATATAAGCTCTTTTTTAACCTCATCCAGATGATTATCTAAGAGAAAGGAAGTATGAGAAAGTTCATGTTGCTGATCCAATACTAATTTATCAATAATTTTTGTTTCACTCAAATAAACCGTATAAAATAAAAAAAGAATAAAAGGTAAAAATCCACTAAGAATAAATGCTACAAAAAGCCTATTAGCCAAAGAATGATTAATAAAGTTCAAAAATATTTTTCTCATTAATCATTCCATTTATAAATAACATTACAAGAAGAATCGATGTATTTCATCTCAACATAGGCTACCGCACCATCGACATTTTTAACAAATTGCAGTGCTGCTTTTTGCGATTTCATAGTTACAGGAGGCCTTTGGCCTAAATAGTGTTGCTTTATCCAATACGATTGTAGTCTATTTTTTCCAATATTTAAAATCTCTTCTTCAAAGAGTGCTCTTAACGAATCGTTGTAAGAGAGGTTTACTGGAACAAGCTTTGTATTTTCAAGTTGCACGAGTTTTTTCAAAAAGATTGCTCTTACCTGAGCTTTTGAAAGTTTTTGCATCTTCACACTTGAAACAATTGCATATTCCTTTGCACTGTACTCAAGAGTTAACAAGAACAAAAGAACAATATATTTCATTAAAAAAGTACCGAGAAAGAAACCATAACCTGATTTTGGATATTTCTTTTATGCTGTTGGTATTCAATTTTAAAAGATACCGGATATGTCGGTCTATACACATATCCGAGGATTCCCATAGAATCACTTATTTTGCTTCGGGCATCTTTGTACGATTCCACGCGCAGAACCCCTGCATGATTTTCGTTAAACCTGTAAAGTCCTTGAAGATACGAAGCGTAATTTTTTAGGTTCGAATATTTTTGCGCACCGCTCTCTGCTTGTACTTGAAAACTGTCACTTTCATACTTTGCTGAGAGAAGCAAGTAACTGTACGATTCATCTCTTTGCATCTCCTCTTTGAAATACCCGCCATTGAGCTTAATGGATATGTCACCCTTTTCATGCAAAACTCCCAGACCATAATGTCTGTTTTGTTCATAGTTGTTGTATTCATGAGCAATGGAAGCATTATGCTGGACAAGAACGTCAAACTCTAAAAGGCTCTCTTTAAAATAACTCGCTTTGAATGTAAGCCCCGTTGTAAATCTTGGAAAAAGAATCTGACTTGTATAAGGATTTGAGGTAGTTTCTCTAAGAACGTTCACCGGTACAAGGTTCCAAAATCCTATAGGAGAGTTGAACTTTCCAAGTCGAGCCACATGGGTATCATCGATTCTATAATCAAGATAGACTTTTTCCACATAGAGTTTATGATCCTCAGTTGTGGTGACAACACCCTTGTCTTTGATTCTTTTATAAAGCTCTTTAAACTCTAGCTCGAGCATATACGAAAAATTATCCTTCCTACCATATGCAAGAAACGCTATGTCATCGATTCGTACCCTACTTTGCTCATCCATTTTTCTGTAATCGGCTGAGATGTATCCCCCAACGTAGAGTAAAGATTCTTTTAGTTCATATCCATGTCCTAGTTCGTAGTTCTCTTGAGCCAATAAAGTAAAGTAGAAAAAAACAACAAATAAAAAGGACTTCACAACCTACTTCTTAGTATAAAATAAACGAATGCGAAAAATATATCATAAGAGCCTACAAGAAGAGCTAAACCATCAAATGTGCCATTCAGAAAGAGTGCAAAAAAGATAGTAGCCGTTATTATTCTTGCCAAAGATGTAAGCTCTGCCATAAGCTGTTGGTGCTTTTGAATCCCAATAAAGTGTAAAACCCCCACAAAACCCATAAAACCAAAGACTACATTGTAAAGTACATGATACTCGAATCCAAGAAATGAAAAGAGCAAGGGCGCAATTGCCAAAAGCACTATCGCACCAAGTCCATCTGAGAGAAAACCAAAAACGTTGTAATACTCTATTGGGGTGTATTTTTTGATAGCTATATGTTTGAGTATAAAATAAAATAATGCACTCACACCGACAACTCCACTTAAAAATCGCATCCACCACATTGGAAGAATATCTTGGGAGATAAAACCTGCTTCGATAAACCCTGCGTATGTCAAAGGAAAGAACATCAAGGCAATTGCAAAGAGCCAAATCTTTGCAAAGCTTTTTGGAATCTCATAAAAGTAGTTGAGTACACTCAGAGCCATAAAAAAAATCCCTATTGCCATCGCTATATGTGCATGAGCAATAACAAGGTCATTTTTGTGAAACAAAGCTCTAATTTCAGGAAAGAATAAAATATTTCCCTGAATCATCACAAATAAAAATGCCCAAATGGAGATTTTAAGATAAGGACTTGTTGTAAAACGAATCCCGGCATCCTTACACCAAATATACAAAAGCGGAGCATAGGCAAAAGTAAGCCATTGCGCCACCCACTCTTGGTTATAAGAGAGCCCATCCACAAAACTTCTATACAAAACAGAAACAATATACACAATAAGTGGAACAATCCAATAGATATGCCCGCGAACAACAAACTGCTCTTTTGCGTCAAGTTTTATAAGAAGATAAAAAATAGGAATCATTGTAAGGCTCATCCCAAGTGTGTTATCGCCATGTGGACCGACAAGAGTTTTTTCCACCTGTCCAATCTCTGGATTCATAAGAATCAAAAGAGCTATGGGCGCACTAAAAAGAAGAACTTTAGATACCTTTACCCAAAGAGGAACCACGTCATAGTGCTTGATGGCACGAAAGATAGCAACTATATAAAACACTCCAGATGCTGCCAAGATGAAGTTGAGCTCGTAGGCAAAGTCATAAAAAGGAAGCTCTCTTTGCACCCCAAACATAATAGTCACTACACTCATAAATAAAAAGAGATGCCAAAATAAAAAATAGTTTTTCATTGGAGTAACAATATTATCTAAAGGGAGTTTATCTCTATCAAAGAGTGCAAAAGGAAGCAAAGATAGTGCGAGCATTACAGGTCCATAAAGCATTAGGGTTATGTGTAAAGAGCGTACATTTTGCGGGTTCAGCGCCGTGTCAACAAAAAGATCAAACCCTATAAGCTGTGCACTGTAAAGCATCCCAAAGAACACCGAAGACAGAAATATCCAAGCCCAAACAACTACAACACCATGAATGAGTTTATGAAATTTTTCCATCTATCAACCTTATTGTTTTATCTGCAAATTCTGCGACTTGCATATCGTGGGATGCTATTACCACTGTTGTATTTTTTTTAGCTACCTCATGAAAAAGTTCGTACACTATCTGTGAGTTTTTGGAATCCAAACTCCCCGTTGGCTCATCTGCAAAAATAATCTCAGGATCATTTACCAAAGCTCTAGCAAGTGCCACACGTTGCCTTTGCCCACCTGACAATTGATTTGGATAACGTTTTAAGAAATCTAAAATCCCTAATCCTTCAAGAAGTGGAATTATATTTTTCTTTTTCTCTTCCAAGGCTGCAAGTTCAAGATTTTCATAGACATTCAGATACTCTATAAGGTAGTGAAACTGAA
>Ga0181569_10002583_pt1 | contig 14269 bp, 17 predicted proteins | sample 101ome_19_FD_132452 | JGI IMG/M metagenome (GOLD analysis project Ga0181569, IMG submission 132452) | Coastal salt marsh microbial communities from the Groves Creek Marsh, Skidaway Island, Georgia - 101405AT metaG (megahit assembly) | ecosystem: Environmental > Aquatic > Marine > Intertidal...
ATTGATGGTGCGCTGGTTTTCATCCATCACTTCACGGATCGATGCGAGCTGTGCCCGCAGCAGACGCGTCCGCAGGTCATTCTCATCCTTCAACGGCAGCGGCTTGCCTGTCCGTTGACGAAATGTTTCCCGGGTTTTGGCGAGGACGACTTTGCCGGTCAGTCCCTTGTCGCCAACAGCTGGGTCATTGATATGCGCCTGCTGGTTCGCAATCACGGTGCGTGCCGAGCGCAACAGTTCTGCCAGGTATATCGCTGTTTCGGTCTCGTCAGAGAGCGTCACTGCCGCCGACGCCCCACCGGTCGCCAGGACCGACAGACCGATACAGACCGCCGCCGCACGGCGCAGCCGTTTGCCCGAAACGGACAGGATTTCTTCGAGGATCGTCACAGCGCTCTCCAAACCGCAGAATTGCGGGATTCAAACGCCTGAATTACACCTCAAAGCCGTAAAAAAAGATTGAAAGCCCGTGGCATTCCGGAAACACCGGAAATCTGCGGCTAAACGCCCAGATACTGGTGCTGGATATCTTCATTGGCACGGAGTTCGTCGGAATTGCCCTGCCAGACCACCTGACCGCGTTCGACGATATAGTGACGATCGCCGATCCGGGTCAGCGCGTCGACATTCTTGTCGATTACCAGAATTGACTGGCCTCTCTCCTTCAGGCCTTCCAGGCACTTCCAGATTTCCTCGCGGATCAGTGGCGCCAGCCCCTCGGTCGCCTCGTCGAGGATCAACAGCTTGGGATTGGTCATCAACGCACGACCGACGGCCAGCATCTGCTGCTCGCCACCTGACAGCTGGTTGCCCATATTGTCCATGCGGTCGCCCAGATTGGGAAACATGTCGACGATATGCTCGACTTTCCAGGGCTTGTCAGTACCAGTACGGTTGTCGGCGGTCGCCACCAGGTTTTCGCGCACCGTGAGGTTAGGGAAAATCTGACGTCCTTCCGGTACCAGCCCCAAGCCGAGCTTGGCGATCTGATAATCCTTAAGGCTGCGCAGTTCCTTGCCCTCGAACGTGATCGAACCGGCGCTGGTCGGCACCATGCCCATCAGGGACCGGATTGTCGTGGTCTTGCCCATACCGTTGCGCCCGAGCAGCGACACGACTTCGCCTTCATTCACCGCGAAAGACATCCCGAACAGCACCTGACTGGTGCCGTACGACGTTTCGATACCCTTGACCTCAAGCACCGGCCGTTACCTCGTCTTCACCGAGATACGCGGCGCGCACCTCGTCGTTGTTGCGGATTTCCGTGGGCGTGCCCGTCGCGATCGCCCGGCCGTACACAAGCACCGTTACCCGGTCTGCCAGACTAAACACAGTGTCCATATCGTGTTCGATCAGCAGCATGGAATAGTCGCCCTTCAACCGGTCGAGGAATTGGCGCATTTGCTCGGATTCCTCGGTGCCCATACCGGCCGTCGGCTCGTCCAGGAGCAGCATCTTCGGCCCCGTCGCCAGGGCCATTGCGATTTCCAGCTGGCGCTGCTGACCATGGGCCAGGTTGCCCGCCAGAGTCAAAGCACGCTCGCCAAGCCCGACGTCGTCGAGAATCTTCTGCGCCGGCTCCGTCAGGTCGGCGTCCGTGGACGCCCGCTTCCAGAATTTGAAGCTGTGCCCGCTATGGGCCTGTATCGACAGCGCTACGTTTTCCAATGCCGTGAATTCCCGGAACACGCTGGTGATCTGGAACGACCGGGCCAGCCCCATATGCGACCGTTGCGGCGCCGTCTTGGCGCCGATGTCCTGACCGTCGAACAGAATCCGGCCTGAATCCGATTTCAGCATGCCCGCGATCTGCGCCACGAATGTCGTTTTGCCAGCGCCGTTGGGGCCGATCACGGCATGAATTTCGCCGGGCATGACGTCGAAATCGAGACTGTCTGTCGCGACGACGCCGCCGAAGGATTTCTTCAGCTGCTCGACCTTGAGGATCGGGTCACTCATCGGACATATCCTCCTTCCCGGGCAGCATCCCCCACAGGCCCTGCTTGGCGAACAGCACGAGCAGGATCAGCAACGGGCCGAAATAGAACTGCCAGTATTCGGTGAACTGCGACAGGAAGTCTTCCATCATGATGTAGGCGAACGCGCCGTAAAGCGGGCCGAACAGCGTTCCCATGCCGCCGACCATGACCATGATCATCAGTTCGCCCGACCGGAACCAGTGCATGTATTCCGGCGTCAGAAATTCGGTCAGGTTGCCGAGCAGGAAACCGGCGAGTCCGCAAACCACGCCCGCAATGACGAAGGCCGCCAGCCGGTACTTGAATGTCGGGAACCCGATCGCCTGCATGCGGTCGTCGTTGGAATGCGATCCACGGACCACCATGCCGAACCGGGAATTGATGATCCGCCACAATGCGAACGTCGTTACCGTCAGGGTTCCGAGGATCAGGTAATACATCGTCCAGGGGTCGTACATGTCCAGCCCCTCGAAGAAGACACTGCGCTCGTCGATGGGCAGGCCGTCGTCACCGCCGAACTCTTCCAGGCTGATGCCGAGGAAATAGAACATCTGTGCCAGCGCAAAGGTGATCATGATGAAGTAGATTCCGCTGGTCCGCAGCGAAATCAGCCCCAGAATGAACGAGATAAACGCCGTGCCCACGATGCAGACCAGCAACTGAAGCCAGCCGTTCGTCACCTCGTAAAACGCCAGAATACCGACGGCGTAAGTGCCAAGACCGATATAGAGCGCATGACCGAAACTGATCATGGCGCCGTAGCCGAGGATGAAGTCGAGGCTCATCGCCGCGATGGAGAAGATCATCACCCGCGCCATCAGGTCGATGTAAAACGGCTCGTCCACCGCCTCGGCGATGAACGGCAGCGCCGCAAGGACAAGGAAAGATCCGATGAGGATCGAGAGTTTGAGTTTGCTCAGCATGACCTGTCCCTACCCCGTCCGCGCAGGGAACAGGCCCTGCGGTTTGAAGAACAGGATCACCGCCATCAGGATGTAGACCAGCATGGAGGCCAGGGCCGGCCCCGCCGTCTGCGCGGTCTCGGAATCCACGATTTCGAGCATCAGAAACGGCAGTATGGACCGACCGACGGTTTCGAAAATACCGATCACGATGGACGCAACCAGCGCGCCGCGGATCGAACCGATACCGCCGATGACGATCACGACGAAGGCGAAGATCAGCATTTCCTCGCCCATGCCGGATTCAACCGACTGCAGCGGCGCCGCCATCAGCCCTGCCAGCCCCGCGAATACGGCGCCGAGGCCGAACACCATCGTGTAGAGAAACCGGATGTTCACGCCCAGCGCGCCGACCATCGGCCGGTTGCTGGCGCCGGCGCGGATAAGCATGCCCATCCGCGTTTTGGTGATCATCCAGAACAGCCCCGCCGCAACCGCCATCCCGACCCCGATGACGACCAGCCGGTATACGGGATACGGCGCGTCGGGAAGGATTTCAACGTTTCCGCTCAGCCAGACCGGCAGCGTCAACGGCTGCGCATCGACGCCCCAGATCAGGCGGACAAGTTCGTTGAAAAACAGGATCAGACCGAACGTCGCCAGCACCTGGTCCATGTGATCGCGCTCGTACATCGTGCGCAGCACGACAAGTTCGATCACCATGCCGACGACCAGCATGACCGGGATCATCAGCACCAGCGCGACGATGAGACTGCCTGTCAGTCCGAAAAACGTCGACGCAAAGTAGGCGCCGAGCATATAGAGCGAGCCATGCGCCAGGTTCACGACATTCATGATGCCGAGAACCAGCGTCAGCCCCGCCGAAATCAGAAACAGAAAGACGCCGAACTGCATTCCATTGAGGAACTGTTCGACGAAAAGTAACAAGGTCATCCGAAGATCCCCGTGCCCCGCCCGCGCTTTGTCGAGCTGATTATCATTCCGCGCAGAACATATCGAAAATGGGGAGCGCCGCAAGGGCGCTCCCCGAATTTAGCTACCGTCTCGGGCGGCTTACCACTTCATCTTGCATTTCTTGTAGTGGCTGTCCTTCGCCATTTCGGCGACACGTCCGCGCACCACGATCTTCGGATCGCCATTGGCGTCCGCGATCACTTCGCGCTTGTAGTAGTTCTGGATCGGGCTGTGATTCACGTTATAGGTGAACTTGCCGCGCGGTGATTTGATATCCGCCGTCCGCATCGCCTTGATGATGCCGTCGTGGTTTTTCAGATCTCCACCGGAACCCTTGACCCCCAGGTCGATCAAAAGCGCCGCATCGTAGCCCTGCACCGAGAACATCGACGGATGCTTGCCGTACTTCTTTATGTAGTCCTTGATGAACTTCTGGTTCACCGGATCCTTGGAATCGCTGTTCCAGAACGTGGTGTGATAGCTGCCGATGGCGTTGGAGCCGTGGGCGCCGATCGTACCGTAATCGACGGTGTAGACGGTGTAGAGCTTGACCGTCTTGTCGAGGCCGGCCGCCTTGTACTGCTTCATGAACGAAATGCCCATGCTGCCCGGCAGAAACGCGAAGATCGCACTCGGCTTGATGGCGCGGATCTGGGAAATTTCAGCCTGCCAGTCGTTGTTACCGAGTTTATAGAGAATCTTGCCCTTGGTCGGCTGCTGGTAGCGGCGATTGAAGCCCGCCAGCATGTCCTTGCCGGCCTGGTAGTTGGCGGACAGTTCGAAGACATCCTTGATGCCCTCTTCCTTCATCAGCTTGCCCATGGCTTCCGGGATCATGTCGTTGTTCCACGATGCGCGGAAGAAGTAGGGGTTGCAATTCTTGCCATCCATGCCCGACCAGCCCGCATTGGCGGATATCAGGAAAGTCTTGGACCGATAGGCCTGCTTCCAGACCGCGGCGAGAATGTTCGACCAGGTAATCCCGGCGACGAAATTCACGCGTTCCTTCTTGATATATTCGTTCATGATCGTGCGACCGACATCCGGCTTGTGCTGGGTGTCTTTCTTGATCACTTCGACATCCATGCCGCCGAGCTTGCCGCCAAGATGTTCAATGGCGAGTTCAAAACCTTCGAAGCCGTAGCGGCCGAAAATGCCACGACCGCCTGCAAAGCCCTGCATATAGCCGACCTTGACCGTTTTGTGATCGTCCGCCACCGCCGGCGTTACCGCAGCCGGCACCGCGGCCATTGCTGTCGCCGTCACGGCGGCAACCATCATTCGATTTTTCATCGGACTCCCCTTATTTATGAATTAGAGAATTGGAACTGGCGAAAATAATAGCGTATCGACCGATCAGGACAAAGCACTGACTCGCAATATATCGAAACAGTTTCCTCACCGACCGAATTCCCTTATTGAACGGATATGCTGTTCGCCAGACTGTTCGGAAAATCTCCGCCGCACCTCTCGTTTTCGCCGGATATCCCCGAAAACGAACGACCCAAATTGCTGGCAGAGCTCCAGGCCTGCGCTCATCGCAGAGGCGGAACGCTCAACAACACCCGGCGGGCACAGGCGCTGGCAGACTTGTTCCTAAGCCTGTCTCCTGCGGGACAGCAGGTCTTCGCGGACACCCTGAACGGGCTGAACGAAACCGCCCATCGATCGACGGGCGATCGATATGCCGAAATCGAGGAAGCGGAACTGTTTGGCGGATCGGACAGCAAGCTGGCGGTTCTGGATATGTTCGAGACGCCCCGGCGCCGGGTACTTTCGCATCTGCGCAATTCCAATGCGGGTCCTGAATGTCTACTTGAAATCAGACGCTTGTCAGAAAGCGACCTTCAAAACGACATCGACGAAATGGTAAGCGGCGTGACCGGGCCGCCGCCCTCTTAGCCCTCGACCGACCGGCGAAGCAGATTGGCATATACCTTGTATAGTCTGCTGTGCGCTTCGATTTCGGCCGCGGAGGGATTACGACCGTCGGCATTTATCTGCGTGTACAGAGTTTTTGAAACGGAGGACGCTCGAAGAGCGTCTGGCGCATGAACTCGTCCCTCACCCGGCTTTGCACCCATCCGACCGCGCACAACCGCTCGCCCCGGGTCACTTTCGATATTCGGTGAAGATTGCCGGACGAATACACGACCGCGTCCCCTGCCTTCAGCTTCACCGCGGTCTCGCCCGCGCCCGTATCGATGCTAAGCTCGCCGCCGTCATAATCTTCAGGCGGCGTCAGAAATATCGTGAACGACAGATCTGCCCGCAACGCCGTGTGTTCGCCGAGGATCGGGGCATCGATATGGGCGCCATAGTGCATGCCCTTGCCGTATTTGTTGAACATTGGCGGCAGCAGCTTCGCGGGAAAGGCGAATTCCTGGAACTCGATATTCCGGTTCAGCGCCTGTCCGATGATCCGGTCGGCGTCGGTGACCTTTCCGCCCGGCCGGTCGAATTCCTCGTTGGTTTTGAGCCGGTCGTTGATCAACCCCGTGGAATGACGCCCGTCGACGAAACTGCCGCCGTCCAACGTGGCACGCACCTGCGTAACTTCTTCCGGTGTGAGCATATTTTCAATTGTGATGAGCATCGGTTTTTCCGTGGTTCTTCTCGATGCGCTGCCGTCATTTCGCCGATCTGGCGTCAGCCCTGTGCAGCCCCTGAATGAAAGCAATAACACGCCATCACAGCACCGTAAGAAATATTATTTTTCATATTTTTCATATTTTTATTATATTTTCTTAATGTGAAACATAACATCAGGTTGCAGCCCTGAGCGCGATGCGCACAGCTTCGAAAAAATCGAACATCCGGGCGACGTAATGGGCCCGCACCTTGAAACCGGCATCTTCCCCTTTCAGCAGGTCGGCCTCGATCGCATCGACCAGCTTTTCGAGCCGCCTGCGGTGAATTCCGACCCGTCGCTGAACGGGATCGGCAACCACGCCGGCGAATGCCGCAGCGATGGATGACAGCACCATCAGCGCAGCGGTGACACCGGTTATCAATCCCCATGACGGCTCCACTGGAAACAGGCCGTACCAGAGCCCCCCCAGCGCCGTGCCCAGCGGAAACGCGAAAATGGCTGCCTGATGCGCTACAAGAACTGCAAGCGCCGGTCCCAGCGTGAATGCCGTCGGCGTCAGCTGCTGGACGACCAGACCGCCCACGCCGGCGGAGGTCAGCGCTGTGGCGATTTCCGCCGCCGCGACACGGGTGCCTGTGTATCTGGACAACAGATCCCTCAGCCTCGTGTCAAACCCCTGATCCGCGCGGTTTCGATAGGCAAATTCCTTCGCCGCGAAAACGGCCGCCGCGATGTTCGGCTGGGCCAGCAGCAACTCGCCCAGCGCATCGCGGTCCGATACCCGCTCTTCTGTCCGGTACGGCAATTCGAGAAACTCGGTCCAGATCAGCCAGTCGACCTCTCTCGCCACTGCGGTTTCCAGTTGGGTCGGCATTCGAAGCGCGACATCGGCGGCTCCAGCGAAGCCGGCTCTTCTCAGCAAAACGGCACAGACCAGCTTCAAAATATGCGGCAACGCAAGCGCCAGATTGGCCGGCGCCCTTATCAGGTCTGCGCCGAGCGCCACGCGATGAAGCCGAAGCGCTCCGCCGAAACTGAAATGACGACGCGTGAAATAGTCGATCCGGGTCCGTCGGGTCGCGACGTACTTCAACGCAGCGTCGCGAAACGCGGTTTCAACAATTTGTCTGTCGATCTCAAGCGCGAAAGCGCTCTCGTTTTCGGAATCTACCGCCATAACACCCGGAATGTGTCGCATCCGCCTCCATGTGTCACGAAGGTTGAACCAGCGGGCGTCCGACACTAGGTTCAGCCCGTCTTGTCCTTGTTCGCCAGGAGTAAACGATGAAAATTCTACCCGCCGCGTTAATCGGCCTCTCCGCGCTCGCTTTTTCCGGCGCCGCGACAGCCCACGATGCCAAACCCAAGGTTGGAGAACGCATCGGCGACTGGACCTTCCAGTGTCAGGCCATCGCTGCGGACGAAAACGTGTGCGGCATCATTCAGACCATCGCCGACAACAATACGAAGCGCTAGGTTCTGGCAATCGCGGTCCGCCCCCTGGGAAAGGAAAAGCGGCTTGCCATGTTCGTGACGGCGCCGCTGGGTATTTTCCTGGGGTCGGGCATCGGCGGCAAAATCGACGACGGCGAACAGTTTAAATTCAATTTGCAGAGCTGCACGCAGCGCGCCTGTCAGGCCGCCATCGCGGTGGAGAACGACCGATTGACGGAACTCAAAAAGGGCGAGCGGCTGCTGATCGGCTTCAAGGCGCGGGCAGACGCGAACACGATCACGGTACCGGTATCTCTGAAAGGGTTCACGGCAGGCCTTAAGGCCATGGGGTCCCGATAGGCCCCATGTCGGAACCGGGAACAACTTCGGAGCCGGAAACAACGCTGGATGGCATTCACCTCCTCGCGGATCTCGACGGCGCGGCGCGCACGGCGCTTGCCGCGCGATGCACCTGGCGCAAATACCGGCAGGCCCAGGAGATCATCAGCAAGGAAAACGAGTCCAGCGATGTCTATTTCATCGCGTCCGGTTCTGCGCGCGTCGTGAACTGGTCGTATTCCGGTCGCGAAGTCAGCTTCGAGGAACTGCCGGCAGGCGGCACGTTCGGTGAACTGGCGGCGATCGACGGCGCGCCGCGCTCCGCTACCGTCGTTGCCCTGGAACCGACCGAAGTTGCCAGCGTCGACCCGGACACGTTCATGTCCATAATACTGGAGAACCCGGCGACATCGCGCCGCCTGATGGAACGCCTGACCGCGATCATCCGCAAATCCACCGAACGCATCTTCGATCTCAGCGTATATGGGGCCAATATCCGCATATACGCTGACCTGCTGAGGCTGGCGGAGCCCCACGTGCGGGACGACAACAGTGCCCAGATTGCGCCCATTCCGGTGCATTCCGACATTGCCGCAAGGGTATCGACCACACGCGAGACGGTCGCCCGGGTGCTGAGCGATCTGTCCCGCCGCGAAATCCTCATTCGCGAAAAAGACCGACTGATCGTTACAGATATCGACCGGCTGGCGGAAATGGTGGTGGAATAACGGGGCCGGCCGGAACAAGCGCCACCTCCGATTTAATCGTGTGCACGCACGTAATATTAAGTGTAAATGCAAATTATGCTCTGCCGCGAAACATCCCTCTTTGCGCGAACGCTCATTTCGCCTTCCGGATTGACGGGTTCGTCGTCCGCATGGGACGCCTCCGGCTCGCCGGCAAACACGGTTGGACACTTCGAGGCTAACACCAACAAGCCCGCCGGAATCAACGGAACTATTTCCTAAGAAGATTCAACATCGTAATCCGCTGGCTTAATCCGGCGGGTCTGTCGACGGTATTCGTACATGAATCCGGGCCATTGGGTCGTAACCTTGCCGGACGGGTCCTGAAAGTAGCTGTGGCAAGAACGCGCGACCAGGACGGTCTTGCCCAAACGGCCCTGGATCTCACGGTTGAACCCGTCCTGTACGGGCTGGCGCACGGTTATCCGTCTGACGCCGGGTCGCGCCAGCAACCTCGCGGCATCGACAATATACCTGGCCTGGCTTTCCAGCATGTAGACGATACTGCCCGCGATATTGGTGTTCGGACCGTACATCATGAAGAAATTCGGAAACCCGGCAACCGTCATCCCGAGATAAGCCTCTGCGCCGTCTTTCCAGGCCCGGTTAAGGCCAAGACCGCCAGGCCCCGTGATCTTCAGGGGCGCCAGGTACCGGGTCGGCGTAAAACCGGTGCCGTAGATAAGAACGTCCGCCTTCCGGAATTCGCCGACCCCGGTCACCACGCCGTCCCGGCGAATCCCGGTTACCGGGCGGTCGACCAGCTCCACGTTTTCGCGCTGTAATGCCGGATACCAGTCGTTCGATTGCAGGACCCGTTTGCAGCCCAGCGGATAGGACGGCGTCAGCCTGCGGCGCAGGTCCGGGTCCGGAATTTCGCGTTCGAGACGGGCGAGAAACGCCGCCTGCCCCTGTTCCGTCAGACGCGCCGAGCCGCGCCGCCGCGTGCGTCGCTCCTGCTCGAGGTAAATACCGAGCCGATCTGCGCGGCGGCGCATGCCGTCCCACACGCCGCCTGCCCCGGAAACGGGCCGCCCGTCGCGCGGCAGCACGTATTGCGGCGAGCGTTGAAATACCAGCAACCGGCAGACCCGAGGCGCAATCTCCGGAACGAACTGAACAGCGCTCGCCCCCGTGCCGATGACGGCGACCGTTTTGCCGTCCAGCGCACAATCGTGATTCCAGCGCGAAGAATGGAACTGCGGCCCGTCGAACGTGTCCCGGCCGGGCAGATCGGGAACAAGCGGATGATTGAAGAGCCCAACAGCGGACACAAGCATATCAGCCGTCTCTATGCCGCCGTCCCCCGTCGAGATACGCCATTGGGGACCTGCGCTGTCGAAAGCGGCCTCCTTGATCTCGGTGTTGAAACGGATATGGGGACGGATGCCGAAACGGTCGGCACAATGTTTCAGATAATCCAGAATTTCCGGTTGGCCGCCGAACCTCGCCGACCAGGGATAATCGGGCGCGAAGGAATAGGAATACATGCGTGACGGCACGTCGCAGGCGGCCCCGGGATAGGTATTGTCGCGCCACACGCCGCCGACCTCGTCTCCCCGCTCGTAGATCGTGAAATCGTGGAAGCCGGCCCGCTTCAGACGTGCTCCCAGGCCGATCCCGCCGAATCCGGCGCCGATGATGGCGATTTTTACGGAAGACCGCGTCATGTTCAGGCTTGTCCCTCTTTTTCAGGAACAATCGGTCATTTGTCGCCCGTTTTCCAGTCCCAGGGCATGACGAACTCGCCCTGCCACAAACCGCGGCGGGATGCGGCGGCCTGCCGTTCAATTGGCGCGAAGCGCTCATGATCGCGCGGCATGGCAAGCGCCCAGCCGGTGTGGACCATGCCTTCCGACAGCTCGTAGCTGCCGGCCCAGCAGCGGGCGACGCCGGGCCTGTCTTTGACCTCTCGACACCGGACCTTCACACCGGCCACAAGATCCATCAGGGCAGTCGTCGAAATCCGGCCGCACCTGTATTCGCGTTGCCGGATAAAACAGGTCTGCCGGGGGTCTGGCGCATCTATCCCTGCAAGCCGGAACTGCTTGCCGCCGACTTCCAGCGTTTCGCCGTCAATGATCCTGGGCGTGCCGGTGATATCGGCGGCCATTGCCTGCCCAGCCGAAAAGGCAAGGATCAAAACAAGCACAATTCTCAACATCGGAACATTGAAAACGAAAACCTCTGTTCACGTCCACTCATAACCGGGTGATCGGCGCTACCGAATATGGTCTAAATATACGAACAGGGAGGAAAAGATGACTCGGGAAACGCTTAGACTGGACGGGCGCGTTGCAATGATTACCGGCGCAGCGCGCGGCATGGGCCGCGAACACGCGCTGCTGATGGCCGAACGGGGCGCCGATCTGATCCTGAACGATCTGGATGCGGATGTCCTTGCCAGGACCGCCGAGGACTGCCGGGCGCTGGGGCGCACCGTGACGGAACTGGCCTGCGACAACACCGACATCGGGAATTTCACCAGACTGATCGGCGAGCATGAAGCCGAACACGAGCGCGTTGATATCCTGGTCAACAACGCCGGCATTCAGGGCAACAAATACACGGTGGAGGAAATCGACGAAGAGATCTGGGAAGCCATGACCTTCATCAAGATGAAGGCGACCTTTTTCGCCGCCCGTGCCGTCATACCGGGCATGAAGAAACGCAAATACGGCAAGCTGATCAACGTGTCGTCCATCTTCGCGATGGAAGGCAGCTTTTCGATGTCGCACTACACCGGTGCCGCGTCCGGCGTGCTGGGATACGCAAAAGGCTGGGCCCGGGAGCTTGCGCCCTGGAACATTTGCGCCAACGCCGTCGCGCCCGGCACGGTGGCGACCGATCTGACCATCAATTCCATGGGCTGGGATGTCATACAGAACTTCGAAAAAACCGTTCCCATGGGCCGTCTGGCCGATAAGAAGGAGATCGCCTACGCTGTCGCCTGGCTGGCCTCGCCGGAAAGCGATTTCGTGACCGGCCAGCTGATATCACCGACCGGCGGCCAGACCATCGTCGGAATATAGGGAGCAAAAGGCATGACCGAACAGAAACTCTCCATCGTTCACGCCGAAGACAGCGAATTCGTCGGCGACGGTCTGCGCAAGTGTTTCGAGTACCGCGATCTCGGTATCAAGGCTGCAACCGTCGGGAATTACCACGCCCATGTGATCCGCGCCGTGGATCAGGAAGAGGACGGCATAGGCCTGCACCGGCATAACGAGATCGAGTTCCAGATGGTCTACATCCTGAAAGGCTGGATGCGGTTCTGGTACGAAGGCGAAGGCGAGGTCGTCGCCAAACAGGGCACCTGCATCCTGCAACCGCCCGCGGTGAAGCATGACGTGCTGGAATGGTCGGACGATCTGGAACTGCTGGAGATAACCTCCCCGGCGGAGTTTACGTCGGAGCCGCTCCAGACCGCCGAATAGAAAACTCGAAGAAACGAATACAGGGAACCAAGACATGCTCAACGCTGCGATTGTCGGCCTCGGCTGGTGGGGAAAGATTCTGACTCAGACGCTGGCCGCCAGCGACAAGATAACGGTCGTAAGGCTTCTGGACGTGGATGCCGACGCCGGCGCCGCATTCGCGGCAGAACGCGGAATCGAATTTACGACCGATTATCCGGCCGTACTGGCGGACGACAATATCGACGTCGTGATCCTGGCAACGCCTCATTCGCTGCACGAAGAACAGATCATCGCGGCCGCCGGCGCGGGCAAACACATCTTTTGCGAAAAACCGTTCTGCCTGAACCGCGCGTCCGCCCTACGGGCGATGGAAGCCGTCGAAAAGGCCGGCGTGCAGGTGGCCATCGGCCACGAACGCCGGTTCGAACCGCCCATCATGGACGCCATGGCGCTGGCGCGCGACGGCAAGCTCGGCGCGCTGATGCATATCGAGGCGAATTTCAGCCACGATATTTTCGCTGTGCTCGACGACACCAACTGGCGCCTGAAGACCGATGAAAGCCCGGCCGGCGGTCTGACGGCGACGCTGATCCACCTGATGGACCTGTCGATCAGCCTGTTCGGACAGCCCGACCGGGTCCTCGCCTCGGTCGAATGCCATGGGGGCGTGGTGAAGAACGGCGATACCCTGACCGCCCAGGTGAAATTCGAAAACGGCTGCACGGCGTCGCTGAACGCGTTCACGCATACGCCGTTTTTCTCCCGCCTCGCGGTGTTCGGCTCGGACGGCTGGGTGGAAATACGCGACAAGGCGCACGTTCAGGCGCCGGAAGGCTGGTTTTTCACCACCTGTTTCAAGGACGGCAAGGCCGAAACGGTGGAATACGAAGTCGCGACGCCCGTATTGTCGAATCTGGAATGTTTCGCTGATGCTGTTGCGGGCACCGGCGCCTACCCCAACACGCCAGAGCAGATCGTACGCAATGTTTCGTTGCTGGAAGCCATCGTCAAATCCACGTCAACGGAACAGATCGTCCGTATCGAGAGGTGATCAGTACCTGCCGCTGGCGTTTATCCTGAAGAACGTATCGAAAATCACGCGCAAGCAGCTGTCCATATCCGCAGCGGGATTGATGATCCACCGCCCATTCTCCGGTTGAAACAATTCCGAATACTCAGCCAGTTCTGACTCTCCCAGTGCCCGGAATCCCATCAGCGTTTCTGGGTAACTCCGTTCGTCGACCGTTCGGTCGCTCAATTTTGTGATCCCGGTATGCCTGGGGTCGGCGGCGATACGCGCATAGGTCTCGCTCAGCGCCGGCTCTTTGCCTTCCAGTAACTGGATAAAGCTGCCGTCCATATGAATCAGGACGCCGGTGACATTGTTCCGAGAGTTGAGTTTGCGTTCCTTTTCGAGAAGTGCATTCAATGATTGTTCGTTGAAAACGATCGTCGCACTGCTCGCGTAAACGACCTGTCGGTATGCCATCTGTAACTCTACTTATTGTTGGTGCAGATAGCCGCCGCTGCCAGATAACACAACTACCGCCGATTTCACGTGTTTATTTGTGAGTTCCCGGACGATCGCGTTTCGATGCGGACGGGCGCGACGATACCTGAGCGTGCCATCGACGTACGTTGGAACAGTCTTCGGGGATCACGAGTCGCCGGGAAATGCCGAAATCAATGGCGCACAGCGCCGTTATATCCGCAAAGCTGAAGGCATCGCCGGCCAGAAATTCGTACGTTCCGAGTTGTTGGTCGATCTTGCTGAAAAACCGCCCGAGGCGGAGTTCGCCGCGTTTCGCCAGCTCCGTAATCTGCGGAATGTCCACGTCGTAGCCGGCAAGGCCCCGGCCAACGAACAACCGATGGGTGTTGC
>Ga0181569_10002589_pt1 | contig 14252 bp, 6 predicted proteins | sample 101ome_19_FD_132452 | JGI IMG/M metagenome (GOLD analysis project Ga0181569, IMG submission 132452) | Coastal salt marsh microbial communities from the Groves Creek Marsh, Skidaway Island, Georgia - 101405AT metaG (megahit assembly) | ecosystem: Environmental > Aquatic > Marine > Intertidal zone...
ATTTCATATTCTACAGATAATAGTACTTGGACTGATATTACTGGGGTAGACGCTCAGAAAGATTCTTATCAGTTGATAAACCTTACTCCTTCTACCAAGTATTATATTAAAGTAGCTTCAACTACTAATGGCGGGGCACCTGGTCCTTTCTATTCTTTGACTATTGAAGTTACAACTAACGCATAAAGTCACGGTTTTGTTGGTTTTGCGTGACTGACAGGGGAACCCTTCCATTTTGGAGGGGTTTCTTTTTTAATAAAAATTATCTATATTTAACAAACTCTAAATCAATTAACTATGAGTTCTTTACTGGACCGTGTAAAACAATCATTGAAGTGGAAGAAGAATGCACAGCTTTGTGCAGATAGAATTGGGATCTCAGTTGAAGATTACCTGGCACTTAAATCTATAGTATCAGATGATACTATCACAGACACTGGTATGAAACTTGGTGTTGTATCTGAAAATGTAAATCTTGAACAAGGGTCATCTAGAATTGAAGCTTTATCAAGTACAGAACCTAAGACTCCTGAAGATATAATTGAAATTTTAGGTATTGATACTAGTGAATGGAAACTGTCTCAGTATTGGAATAAACAAAAATCTGATCATTGGGTGGTATCAGCTTTAGTTACAAAGCTTAAGCCTACTGAAGTAGATATATTAGCTGAAGCAATTAACAATTATGTACCTGCTGACTATTCTGTAACCTCTTTACCCCGCATTGAAATTGAACAAGATTTAAATTACTGCGGGGTTTTTAGTGTTCAAGATGTACACTTTGGCAAAGAGAATAACAATGATGTAATTGATAGATTTAAAGAGTCTATTACTGAAGCTTCATATAGAGCTTCTAGAGCGTATAACTTGGATGTATTGTACTACGTTGTAGGTGGTGACCTGTTAAACGCTGACACGTTCTCTAAGACTACTACAAAGGGTACTCCTGTTGAAAATGATATGGATCCTATTCAGGCATACATACAAGCATTTGATGCAGTAGTATGGTCTATACATCAGCTTAAAGAAGTTTGTGATAAACTGGTTGTAGTGTATATACCAGGGAACCATGACAGATTATCTTCTTGGCATTTAGCTCACGCATTAGAAAAGTCTATTAAGATTGATAATGTAATCTTTGATGTAGAATATAGTGAGCGTAAAGTACACTTGTTTGGAGATAACTTTTTAGCCTTTGAGCATGGAGACGTTAATACTTCTAATTCTGACAGAGTATATGCTGCAGAATTTCCTGAAGCATGGGGACAAACTATTTACAGAACTTTATATACCGGTCATTACCATCAGAAGAAAACATCTGTGTTTGTTACTGAAAATGAGATCAATGGTTTTGCTGTAAAGATTATGCCTAGTCTTTCTAATTCAGACTATTGGCACTATCATAATAAATATGTAGGTAGCAAGAAAGCCGCTATACTGGAGGTCCATGAGTTTACAGGAGGTAAAGTTGCTGAGTTTTGTCATATAGCACGATAATCTCTTTGATATCAACAGTATTTTCAGTAAATTATATGTAGGTATCTATGAGTAATAAACCGTATAAGAAGCCTGATTTAAATGCTCCTCGTTATAGAGAGAAAGTATTTAGTGTGTTAAATAGTAAACTGTTAGAAGAATTTAAAGAGAAGTATCCCCGCTATAAGAATGTAGAACTTAATCACTTCAAAGAAATAGTAAAGCAGTTTAATGAAGCTGTCTGGAAAGAAGTGATAGAGAATAGAGACGGGGTAGAACTTCCTGATAGTATTGGATTTATTTTTATTGCAAGCACTCCTGCATCTAAACATAAAAACAATATTGATTTTAACAAGTCTGCTGAATTAGGAGTGACTGTACATAATCAAAATTGGCAAACAGACAATCGTCTTGCTAAGATTATGTATAGTAATTACCACGCTAAATATAGATATGCATTTAGAGAGGTTTGGGGGTTTCAAGCAGTAAGACAGTTTAAAAGAACTGTTGCTAAAACCTTTCCTGATAATTATATGCGCTATGTTCAACTCACTGATACTGTGAGAGTTGGGGATATATTTTCTAAAGTTGTTAGTCGTAAGATTGAAACTAGAAACTATGACAACTCTATTGATGAGTATAATGAGTTTGAACTAGATTAACATGGCAACAATTGGAGAAGTTGTTTCAAGAGTAAGAAACCAATTTAAAAGCTCTAGACAAGATGCTTTCCTAACGGATAGATATATCTATAGTCTAATTATTAAATACACTACAGTTTATATGCGTAGACAAGATTCTACAAATAAGCTGATGAGATTCAATAGTGTATTTAAAACCCTTCCATTTGTGGAACTTATTGAAGTAGATAAGATTGAAGCTCAGTGCTCTGGGATTAAATCAGGTCATACTATTAAAAGAACTAAACACAAGCTTCCAAACTTTATGCAAGGTTACTGGGGGCCCTTAATCAGAACTGTTAGTTCTATTGATGGTAGTATTGAACTTCAGCCTACACAACCTGGAACATATACATCAATGACTAAGAGTAGTACTTTTAAGTATAACAATACTAGATACTTTTGGTTTCTTGATGGGTATTTATATTTTCCAAATACTCACTGGGATGCAATTAAGATTGAAGGTGTATTTGAAGATGACATTACTAAATGGAATTGTGATCTTGAAGATGACTGTTTAATTAGACAGGAGCAAGAGTTTAATGTACCAGATTTTTTATTTGCAGAAATAGAAACACAAGTTATGAATGCACTATTAGGTGGTGCTAGAGTTCCTAGTGATGGTAAACATGATAATCAAAATATCTCTAGGTAATGAATAATCTAATTCAATATAGAACCTTTGGGCAACTATTAGAGGATGTAAGCATTGACTTTTCTTCTTATGCCTTAGAAGGAATGATAGAACCTCAGCAATTAATTAAAATTGCTATGAGGGTAAACTTTGATTTAGGTGTAAGAATCCAAAAGTCAAAGCAAATAATTCTTGATGTAGAAAAGGGTAAAGCCAAAATGCCTAATGATTTCTATTCTTTAAACTTTGCTTATATGACTGGCAAGTATAGAGTAGAAACCCAAATTCCATCAGGTACTCTTATAGAAGATAGAATTCTAGATAAAGGAGAAGTTGCAGTAGATGCAAATGGTTGTCCTACGGATACATCTGTTTGCATGAATGATTGCGGTGATTACTATCAACTTATTCAAAAGACTAAGACAGAGGTTAAGATCTATGAAACTTTTGCTAAAGTAAAAGCTGTAGGTCAGGGTATTTCAGAAACTTGTCCTAACGCTAGTTGGAATGATGCTCAATTTAAAATTGAATTGAGAGATGGTTTTATTTATACCAACTTTAGTTCTGGTAAAATCTATTTGAACTATCAAGCTCAAATGGAAAACCAAGATGGTGAGCTTATTGTAATGGATCACCCAATGGTTAATGAATACTATGAGTATGCTTTAAAACAGCGTATTCTAGAAAATATGATTTTTGCTGGAGAACCAGTATCTCAACAGTTAAACTTAATTGAAGCTCGTTTAAGAGCTGCAAGAAATAACGCTCTATCATTTGTTAATACTCCTAACTATTCTGAGCTTCAGAAAATTTGGAGCATGAATAGAAGAGCACAGTATGACAAGTACGTTAACATGTTTAAGAGTACTCCAACTCTAGGATAAGATGGCAAAGAAGAAAACAGCTCAAAGTAATAGTGCTGCTAATAAAGCTAGCATGCAAACTCATACAGATTCTTTTGTAAAGGGTATGGTGCAAGATACCAATGAGTCATTTCAGACTGAAGGTACTTGGGTGCATGCAAGAAATGCGGTAAATAATTCAACAGAGGGTGACATTGGCACATTAGAGAATGAGTCATCTAATAAGCTATGTGTTGAAACACCTTATGATATTATTGGTACTATTCACTTGTATGATGACAAGTGGGCTATTTTCTCTACAGATAATGTTGATAGTGAGATTGGAATCTTTGATGAAAGTCAATGTAGTTACAAGACACTTGTTAATGATAAGGTTTTATTCTTTGATAAGAACCATCTGATTAAAGGCGCATCAAAAGAAAACTATGACTGTACCTGGCAGCTATATTGGGATGATGGTAAGAATCCTTCTAGAACTCTTAACATTGATAACATTCCATACAAGGTTACTAAGACTGTAGTAGATGACTGTGTAGTAGAAACTCCAACTAATGATCTAGATCCAGAGCAAATACGTTTAGCTAGATTGATGGATACTCCTTGCATCAATATTAAACAAGGAGAGGTTGGTACTCTATTGAATGGTATGTATCAAGTAATGATTGCATATTCAGTCAATGGTACACGGGTTACTGATTACATGGCGGCATCAAATTTGCAATCCATTTTTTATCATGAAAACTCTGTAGGTTCTATTGAAGTAGAACTAGAAGGTTTAGATAAAGATAGGTTTGATGAGTTTGAGCTTGCTGTAGTTACATTTATTAACCAGCAAACAAGTGCCTCTACATTTGGGTATTACTCTACACAGACTACAAGAATTACTATTGATAGTATAGATCAAAGACTTGTAGCTATACCTATTCAAAACCTTTTAGTACGTACACCTGCATATGAGAGATCAGATGCAATTTATACTGTTAAAAATTACCTGTTACGTGTAGGACCAACAACTAAGTTTGATTTTAATTACCAGCAGTTAGCGAATAAGATTAAGACTAGCTGGGTTGCCGTTGAATATGATGCAGACTATTATAGAGATTCTGGTAGTAATGTGGGTTACATGCGTGATGAGCAGTACGCCTTCTTTATCCGCTGGGTGTATAGCACCGGTGAAAAATCTAGTTCATATCATATTCCAGGTAGGCAGGCAATTGCTCAAGATGTTCAAGAGTTAGCACCTGATGGTACAGAAATTTGGGAAGCAGAAAAGCAACCTAGATGGAAAGTATATAATACAGCTACAGTAACTAGCTTAACAGGTGAAACTTTATCAGATGGTGGTAAAGTTGTTAAGCGTGGTAGAATGGGTTACTGGGAATCTAGTGAACGTTACCCAGATAACAAACCTGAAGTATGGGGTGCTTTGTGTGGTAAAGCTATTAGACATCATAAGATGCCTGATGATAGTATTGTACCTAGACATAATCAAGGTGCTAGTAAAATCTATGTATTAGGTGTTGAGTTTAGTAGCATTCAACCACCAGTAGATAATGATGGCAATCTTATTCCTGGTATTGTAGGTTATGAGATTCTTAGAGGATCTAGAAAAGGTAATAAGTCTATTATTGCTAAAGGTCTTCTTAATAATATGTTTGAGTACAATATACCTGGTAGTGAAAGAACTGGCTTGTATGCAAACTATCCATTTAATGATCTTAGACCAGATCCTTATTTAACTGAATACTTCCCAGAAGATGGTAGATATATTCAAGTTAAACGTAATAAGGAAAATAAATATGCTATAGATACCTATAGTAAAAAGAACTTTACATTTCATTCTCCAGATACACAGTTTAAGCATCCATTTTTATCAGGAACAGAGTTAAGAATTTATGGTGAAGCAAGCGGTGTATCTGAAGGTAAGTTCTTAGATCCTTATAAGCATCCTGAACATAAGATGCTAGCAGATGCTGTTATGCTTATTTCAGTTCTTTTAGGATTGGGTAATGCGATAAGAGGTCTTACAGGAAAGACTACCTATAAAGATTTAGACTCAGGTATTTTTGGAACTGTTTTGAATTTTGCAACAGGTGGGGCAAGTTCTGCAGTTTCTACAATAGCTAAGTTTACAGGTTTTCATAAAAATATATATGGTGGTTCTGCAGAAATAGAAGCGTCTGCGTACAATGAATTACCAGGACTATTAAAGCTAGGAGCATTTATTCCTGCGTTTCTAACCTTTACACAAATGGGTGTAGATGAAGCGTTGGATCTTATTTACAACATGCTTGGTTATAGACAGTATGCTTTACAGCATGTTGCTTACGGAAAGTATGATAAGTTTACAGCTTCTTCTGTAGGTAATAAAAGAAGACGTCTTAGAGATGCGATTTATATTGCTAATCAAAACTACTCTTACGGTACAGATAAGAGCATTAATAACTTCTTAAGAAGTAGATCTGTAGCTCTAGAGGTTACTAAAGATGTTCAGAACCCAAGTGTAATAGATACTAGTAAATATACATTAGGATCAAAACAAGAGTGGGATCTAGACTTACTTGAAGTAAAAAATAAAAGATTTGATTCTAATATATCATCTCACTATGTTGGTATTAAGATTCAAAACGAAAATCAGTATGGTCAATTAGATAGTATTGCCCAATCTTTAACCGGATGTGTGCAATTATTACCATCAACTTACCAAACATCAAGTCAATTTAAATCAGATGTTTTATTTGGCGGTGATGTTTACATCAGCAGATATACAGAAAAGAACACTATGTTCTTCTTTAATGACTGGTTAGCTGGTAAAGAGTTTATGGACGGTGAAGAATATGATTACCGTTTACATATCAACGTTCCTTATCCAAGGTATTATGTAAATACAGAGCGTTACAGATTTGATGATTTTGTTCAAGGTTTAAGTGATAACCTTTCATCTTTTAAATGGAGTAATTTTAAAAACTTCTGGAAGAAGAAAGAACCGGATGATGTTCAAAATCAAATTGACATGCTTCCTTCTGACTTACATAACCTTGATAGAAAAAAATCCCCTAACGGTTTATTTAGAGCTAAAGGGTGGTTCTATTTATTTAATTCAGGTGTAAGAGATTTCTTTGTAGAATCAGAAATTAACTGTGCTCACAGAGATCATGATGATAAACCTACTACTCGTCATTATGACGATAGAGAATATACAGACTTAGACAGAATCTTCCGTGCAGATGAAATTACTGCGGGTAATCATTTTAAGTATGACTTCTCTCTTTCTGCAGGATATTACTTTACTAATAATGTTAGTATGGGTAATGTTCAGACAAGAGACTATGATCCAGAAATATCTGAAGAGTGTCATACCTATTACCCTAACAGATTAATTTACTCTCTGCCTCAAGAACAGACTCTTAAAACTGATAATTGGAGAACCTTCCTGGTAAACAACTATCAAGATTTTAAGAGCCCTATTACAGCAGTGAAACCTATTGGTAACGCTGGTGCACTTATTATGTTGCGTAGAGAATCACCTATGTTCTTTGCTGGTGCTGATACTCTACAATCAGAAGCTGGTGTAGAGATTACTATTGGAGATGGTGGTTTGTTTGATCCGCGTCAAAAGATTAGAAACATTGTTAATGTAGATGCTTCTTATGAGTATGGAAGTTCACAGAATAGATTAGCAATTAGTGCTACTCCTGCAGGTATCTATTATGTTTCACAGAATCAAGGTAAGATCTTTAAATACGGTCAAGGTCTAGAAGACATTACAGGTGCTGGAATGAAATGGTGGTTTGCTAAGTACTTACCATATAAGATTCAAGAATCTTTCCCAGAGTTTAGCTTAACAGATAATCCTGTTACAGGTGTTGGTGTTTCTACTATCTATGATAATAAGAATGCAATGCTATACATCAGTAAGAAAGACTATACTGTAAAGCCTGGGTTTGAAGATAAATTAGTTTATGATCAAGACAATAGATTCTTACTAAGAAGTTCTGTTGTAGAATTAGGCGACCCTAAATATTTTGATGAAGCTAGCTGGACTATAAGTTTTGATGTAAAGCGTAATGCGTGGATCTCATTCCATGACTGGCATCCAGAGTTTATGATTCCTGGTAGAAACTACTTTATGACTACTAAAGATAATGGTATCTGGATTCATAATAAAAATTGTCAAAGCTTCTGTAACTTCTATGGTCAAGATTATCCATTTGAAATAGAGCAGATAATTAATACAGGTCAAGCAGTAAATACTATTAGAAGTTTTGAATATCAATTAGAAGCTTATAGATATAAGCCTAATTGTAAAGATGAATATCATGTCTTGGATGAAAACTTTGATAGAGCTGTAGTATACAACTCTGAGCAAGTTTCAGGTATGTTGAATTTAACAATATCACCTAAGAATGATCCTCAAGGTATTTTAGATTATCCTAAGATTAATACTGCAAGTATAGACATACTATATAGTAAAGAAGAAAATAAGTACAGATTTAATCAGTTCTATGATATTACAAAAGATAGAGGTGAATTTAGTGGTGTAACACGCAACGTTTGGAATACTTCTCCTAACGGTTATATAAGAACTCTAAATAACTTTAATCTAGACTATACTAAAGACGCTCATCAGCATAAGAAGTTCCGTCACTATAATAATAGATTGTTCTTGAGAAAGACTGTATCTGGTAATAATAAATTACGTATCAGATTAACCAACGCTAAACTTAATTACTCCCATAGATAATGAAAGGCAGGGTAACAAACACAGGGTACAAAAGAAACTCACCGGATGTGAGAAATGATTTTAATATTATACCTAGTAATAGAATTACTATGAAAGGTGTAGACTTTCCTGTATTTGGAGTTGATAATTTGGGCAACTCTCAAATGATGTATCCTGGTGGTGAATATGAATTTCAAGGAGATTATGTTACAGAGCTCCCTGCATATGGTTCTGGCGGCCTCACTCAGTGGTTTGCAGAGAAGTGGGTTGACATTAAAACAGGTAAAAAATGTGGTAGATCTGGAAAAGACAAAAAGGGAAGACCTTACCCAGCGTGTAGACCAAGCAAAAGAGTAAACAAGACAACACCTAAGACAGCTTCTGAGTTATCTGCAGCTGAGAAAGCTAAGTTTAAAAGAAAGAAGAAGTCAGGTAAACGTATTGATTATAATCATAAGCGTGCTCAAGAAGGTACTGAAGTCCCATTAAATCGTAGTGAAGTATTTAACATTCCTAGAACTCTTAGATATGAAAATGGTAATATGGTTCTTCAAGATAAACCTGTCTGGGACGGAATGCTTGACGAAGTTACTATTACTCCTTATACTCAATCTGAAATTGCATTTCAGGAACTAATGAATAATAAAGCAACTGGAGGTTTAGAGCCTGTATATCCTGTATTTGAGGTGCTTAGTGCAGGTATAAAAACTCCTTTTACAGCAAGTGCTAAAGCTTTACAAACTGGCGTTAGAAAAGCTCCTTCTGTAATTAACCCTAGATATTTTAAACCTAACTCTAACATGTACTATAGAGGTATAGGTAAAAAAGGTATGGAAGATGCTTTACAGTCGGGGTTGTTTAGAGCTAAACCTGCTGATCAAATTCCTGCACGCATGGTAGATTTAGGATCTGTGGGTAAAGTAGACATGGCTAAACGTTTTAATAATACTTATTATAGCCCTCAGTTTAGTATTGCAGATAGATATGGTGCAGGGTACATTGCAGAAGTACCTAAAGATATTGCCAACTTTAGAAAAAGATATAAAGGTTCTGATTGGAGTATGGCTACTAAAGATCAAATTCCAATTAGTGAAGGACAGATTCTGAAGAAAGATTGGTGGTCTGGTTATAAGCCAATAAAACAAAATGGTGGTACATTACCTACTTATCAAACTAAAGGTGAAACACCATTAACAAGAAAAGAGATTTTCAATGTGCCAAGAACTATGGCATATGAAGATGGTAAAATGGTTGTCCAAGACAAACCCATTTGGGATGGTATGCTTGATGAAGTTACCATTACTCCTTATACTCAATCTCAAATTTTATGGGATGAACGTCAAATGGCTACTGGTGGTTTAGACCCCGTGTATCCTGTATTTGATATACTTAGTTTAGGACTTAAAACTCCTTTACAGGCTGGAGCTAAATCTATTCAAGCAGCTGTTAAAAAAGCACCTTCTAAAATAAATCCTAGATATTATAATCCTACTACACTTGCAAAAGGTGATCCTGATGTTTTCTATAGAACTGTTGGGAAAGATGCTTATGAAGATTTTGTCAAAAGTGGATTTGTAAGAACTCAAGCAGAAGTTACAGATAATCCAATAATAGGATTACTTGAAACACAAAAAGAACTTCGTCAGGTTAGAGATGCTATTAAAGATTATGGTCAGTTTACATATAAACATCCTACAAACTTTAGAGCCCCTTATTTTAGTAAAGGAAAAATGGCAGATATGACAAGTGGTGGTGGTGATTATTTAATTCAAACACGCCCAGGACTTGTTGGCGGTGATGCATTTATAAGTGGTCAAATGAATATTCTTCACGGTGCTGGTAATTCACGTGTGGCAACAGGTGGTTATGGAATAATGGATCCGATGAAAAGAAGTGCTGAAAACTTTGATGTATTTAAGAAAAGTTGGTGGCATGGTTATAAACCGGTTAAACAATTAGGAGGATCTTTAACCAAATATCAAGTACAAGGAGAAGTATTTCCTACAATGCTTGATGAAGTAACTGTTATTGATAAAGGAGCGCCTTCTGCATTTGGTAAAGGAAGTTCAGATAGAATGGGTACTACCTATACTATTCCAATGAATATAAAAAATGCTAGAGGGTATAGTCAAAATGGAATGCGTGTTTTATTTGACAGCCCTGGTAAATTAGCAAAAGATGCTCAAAAGGAATTTAGATCTCAATTTGGTTTTAATGCTAATAAGTTAAAGAAGAATTTTAAAAACATATTTAGTCAAGACTTTATAACTCTTGGAGATGATCAGACTTTTCAAAATGCAGCTTATGCTGGCCCCATGAGTTTAAGTAATTCTTATTTTATTAATGAGTCAGATAATATTATTGAGCCAAGAACTATTAGCAGGAGTAATACAAAAGTTACTACTAACCTTATTAATAATGATAGATCTGCTTTACTTGCAGATATGGCAAGACCTGGTACTAAAGCAGACTTTTTTAATTTATTTCAACAACGTGAAGGTTTTAGACCTTATTTAGAGGCTAAGGTTAGTAATGGTAAAGTGTATGATGCTAAACTTGGTGAGGAAGATGTTACATCCAGAAGTCCTTTTGAATCTAATATGATTAACTATCTAGGTAGTGATGCATATTTTGAAAGACTTGCTGGCACTCAATATAATAATGAGATAGATGTTAATAAATGGTCTACAGATAAAGACTATAGAAAATCTTATGCAGAACGTTTAAAAGCAGATAAACCAGAATTCCTTAAAAATTATTATGAAGGTCTTTCAAAAACTCTTGCAAATCCTATAGTTGCTGAAATAGATCACAATCTTGGATCATATGCTAGTGCAGGAACACATAACCATGGAACTTTAACAGGACAAAATGTTATAGATTACAACCCTTATAACTTTAATAATGCCTTTGGAGGAGCAGAGAAAAGAAAAGAAGCCTTGATAAAAGAGTTAGAACGTAGAGGGGCTACTCCTGCGGAAATTGATGTAACAATGGAATATGGTATAGGGCCAGGAATGAATGATAATTTTTCCGATGTAATGTCTCATGAGCTTGCCCATGTTTATAGTCTGGGATCTAAAGATTATATTTTAAATAATGAGTCTGCAAACGTAGCTCCTGGTATAGATAAAGAATATGAGCTTTTATGGAATATAAACAAAGACACAAAAGATCAACCTTTTTATTCATATCAAAACCATTTAAATACTGGGTCAAAACCTATTAGTTATAATACTGCTTTAAACAGTGAAATACAAAATGTTGCTGACCGTTTAAATACTAGGTACCATAACATTTCTCCTGAAGAAACTAAAGCTGATGTATATGGTATCAGAAACTATCTTCTTAGAACTCAAGGTCAAGATTATGATCAACCCTTTACTAAAGAAAATTATGATTCTTTAATGAATGATGACAAATTTAAAGAAGGTTTGTTTTATAAGCGCATGCAAGAAAGATATGGTGATGATCAATCTAAATGGATGAAAGCTATGAATCTTATTGCTTCAAAAGAAGATGGTAAAAATTATAGAATGTATGCAGAACGTGGTGGGCAGTTGCCTAAAGCTCAGGAGGGTGCTTCAGTTGATCCTGAAATGATGTTTAGAAATAAATATAATACAGAGTTAACTCCAGAAGAAAAAAACAAGTTTGATCAATGGGTAGTTAAAGAATCTGAAGCTCAAGGTAGAGACATTCTTATGGATCTAGGCGCCTATGATGTTCAAGGATTTTGGAAATCTGGAGACTATAAAAGAAGAGATGGTGATGGTCATGGTACTGATACTTGGAAAAAACCAAATCATCCAACCTTTAGCAATCAATCAAAATATCATGGTGTTGATGGATGGTATGGCGGTAACTGGACAAAAGACGGAGGGTATCAACCATCTAAACAAACATTAGAAACATATGGCCCAGAATACTATGAATGGATGTTTGGACTAGAACCTAATAGACCTGAACATTTAGATATGAGTAGATATGAATCTGGGACTAATTCTCCAACTCCAGTTTACTATCAAAAAGGTGGACAGCCAGGTTCTTCTGATGTCAGTGAAGGGCAATATGTTGTTCAAAAGGGTGATACTTTTTATGGTATTGCAAATAAACAAGGTGTTAGTTGGGAGGATCTCCTTAAAGCAAATCCTGATATAAATGCAGACAAAATTTCTATTGGTCAGTCTATTAATCTACCAAGTTCTATTAAACCCAACTATGTATATAATAATGGTAAAGTAGTTTCTGTACCAGATGAGGTTTATGAAAACACACCAAACTATTCAAAGAGTTCTGTTTTTCTTGAAGATGCTTTGTCTAATCTTACTAAACCAGCTGAAACATCAAAGCTTTCTGGAACCTTAGATTTAAATAATGTATTAAATTATTTAGTAGCTGATAGAGGTAATACAAGAGATTTCTGGACTAATACTGCAGATACTATAGCATATCATGAATCTTGGCATACAATGGACCCAAGAATGAAACAAGCTGATGATGGTCCTGCTAGAGGTATGTTCCAATTTGAAGGTCCAGCTTTTGAAACGTTTAAAACTCGTTACAAAACTGTAGCTGATGTTTTAGGTTTAGATACAGATGAAAATATACTAAAAGCTACTTCTGCAGATCAGCTTACTCCAGAGCAACAGTATACTGCATTTTTAGTAAACTTGATTGAATCTAATGCTGTCCTTAAAGATTATGCTGATGGTAAAACCTCTATAGAAGATCTGTGGTTAACTGGTCATAAAAATAAAGAAGCTAAAGGAGATAGAAAAGCCTTTAGAACTAGTGCTGATAAAGCAAAGGTAAAAGGTATAACTGGAGGATATGCTGATATTAAAAAGCAAGGTGGTGAAAATATTCCTGTATACAACACTTATAAAACTAAAAACAGAGCTTGGTTAGCAGCACGTAAAAATTTAGGGCCTAATAAAAAGTTTATGTTTGGCGGTAAAGTATACTCTACAAGCACACCTAAAGGGCTGTAAATATGGTAGTCTGCTATAATTTTTGTATATTATAAGTGAGATATTATAACCAGTTATGTCAAAGAATGTTCCTACAAATAAAAAACTATATGCCCGTGTAAAAGCAGAGGCTAAAAGAAAGTTTGATAGATGGCCTTCAGCTTATGGATCTGCGTGGCTTGTACGTGAATACAAGAAACGTGGAGGTGGTTACAAAAAAGCTGAAATGGGAATGGAAGTTAATGACTATGGTTATGGTGGAATGCTTTATGCAGATCAAACTTACATGTATGGTGGAGAAGATACTGACATGGAAGAATATGCTAAAGGTGGTGGTATACCACAGCGTTATAAAAACATGGGCTTTACCAAAGTAGGTGTAAAGAAAAAGTCTACACGTCCTGGTAAAAAGTGGATGGTTCTTGCTAAGAAAGGTGACAAATATAAAGTAGTGCACGGCGGGTTTAAAGGAATGAAAGATTTTAAACAGCACAGATCTACTGAAAGAAAGAAAAGATTTTGGGATAGAATGGGTGGTAAAGATTCAGCAAAAGCTAAAGATCCGTTTAGCCCGCTATACTGGCATAAAAGATTTGGCACTTGGGAAGATGGTGGAGAGTTTGAGCCACATATGATGTATGATCCAGAAACTGGTGAAGGGTTTATGGCTAATAAAATGGAAGATCATCTTGAAATGAAAGAGATGGGATACTTACATAAAGATGAAATGAAAGATATGATGAAGTGGGGAGGTCAAAAATATAAAACTGGTGGTACTAATAATGCTGGTTTTAAAGCTTTACCTCCACAGGTTCAGCAGCAGATATTAGAAAATATGGCTGAAGGTGGTCAATTGTATCAACCTGTAGATATTTTTAATACTGATAGTATGGACTTCTTTAA
>Ga0181569_10002595_pt1 | contig 14230 bp, 17 predicted proteins | sample 101ome_19_FD_132452 | JGI IMG/M metagenome (GOLD analysis project Ga0181569, IMG submission 132452) | Coastal salt marsh microbial communities from the Groves Creek Marsh, Skidaway Island, Georgia - 101405AT metaG (megahit assembly) | ecosystem: Environmental > Aquatic > Marine > Intertidal...
AAACACGATTAGACAGTAACGAAGGAATATCCATGACCGAAGAGAAGACCATTTTTGCGAAAATCGTCGACGGCGAGCTGCCATCAGAGAGGCTTTACGAGGATGAGCACTGCATTGTGATTCAGGATATCAACCCGCAGGCACCCACCCACGTGCTGATCATCCCGCGGAGCACGGAGATTCCACGACTGGTCGATGCAAACGCAAGCCACGAACAGCTGCTCGGGCACTTGCTGCTGGTTGCCGGCAAGGTCGCGAGACAGCTGGGCGTTGATGAGGCTTTTCGCCTGGTGATTAACAACGGCGCGGGCGCGGGCCAGACGGTTTTCCATCTGCACCTGCACATCCTCGCCAACAAGGCATTCGAAGAAAGCACGCTGGGTAAAGAATTTGGCTGAGCGCTCGATTCTAAGGATCACCCAGCCCCTGCTGCTTGTATTTGATATCGCGCATACAGCAGGCTATTTTCATGAGAACATTTCTTAATCCGGAGCCAACATGAGCAAGCCATTTCGATTCGGCGTTCAGTCCTTTAATGCTGAGTCAGCTGAGGACTGGACTTCACAGGTACAAAGAGCTGAAGAACTTGGCTACTCCGCGTTCCACCTAGCCGACCACATACTCGGGCCAGGACCTGCTCTGGAGAAAGCCAATCATCCCGAGCAGAACCTCGCAGCCATTCCTGCCATGGCCTATGCCGCTGCCGTGACCAACAAGATCCATATCGGCTGCCGCGTCTTCTGCGTCGACTACCACCTGCCGGTTGTCCTTATCAAATCGGCCATGACCATCGACAAGCTCTCAGACGGGCGACTTGAGCTGGGTCTCGGTGCTGGCTGGATCACCGAGGAGTACGAAGCTCTGGGCATTGAAAAGGATGAACCCAGGGTCAGGATTGATCGGCTCGATGACGTCATCCAGGGGGTCAAGGCGTTTCGCGGTGACGGGCCTGCGGATATCCAGAATGACACGTTGAACTGGAAGGACTTCTCGGGCGTACCGAAACCAGTCTCGAAGCCGCCCATCATGGTTGGCGGCGGCTCACCGCGGGTGCTGCGTCTGGCCGGCCGCGAAGCGGACATCGTCAGCCTCAACTTCAACAACCGGTCCGGCATGATTGGCCCTGACGGCGTCGGACTTTCCACTGAGGCCGAGACCCAGAAGAAAGTGAAATGGATCCGTGAAGGTGCCGGCGACCGGTTTAATGATCTGGAAATCGAGATTGGTGCCTACTTCACCTTCGTGATGGATGATCCAACTCCGGTGCTGGGCCAGTTTGCCCAGATGTTTGGCATGTCAGAGGACGACATGCGTACCCACCCACATGCCCTGTTTGGCTCCGTAGACACCATTTGCGAAGAGCTGGAACGCCGGCGGGAACTGCATGGCATTTCTTACATTACGGTTGGCAAGGACAACATGGAGGCCTTCGCACCGGTCGTTGACAGGCTCAACGGCAAATAGCGTTTCGTTGTGTTCCGATGAGCATCATGGCTACAATCGGCGCAACCACAAGAATTAATAACTGCGAGGGAAGATAATGAAAGCTGCCGTATTCCAGGAAGCCAACAAGCCGCTCACTATTGAAGATGTTGATATCGTAGATCCACGCGCGGGCGAGGTGCTGGTTCGAACCAGCTGCTCGGGCGTCTGCCATTCTGACCTGCACTTTGTCGACGGCCTCTGGCAGCTGCCCATGTCCTGCGTACTCGGGCACGAAGCCGCCGGCGTCGTCGAAGCGATCGGCGAAGGTGTCACCTACGTCAAGCCGGGTGACCGGGTCATCATGAGTTTCCGTCCATTCTGCGGCACCTGCTACTACTGCCTGGGTGGTCGCCCGAATCTCTGTAACGACCCGAGCATCTCTGCGGCATCACTGAACCGTTTACAGTGGAAAGGCCAGCCGATTATGCAGTTCGCTTCGGTCGGCTCGTTTGCAGAAATGATGGTCACCAGCGAAAACGGTATCGTCAAAATTCCTGATGAGATGCCGATGGCAGAAGCTGCTCTGATCGGTTGTGGTGTGATGACGGGTGTCGGCGCAGCGCTCTATACAGCACAGGTACCCGGCGGCGCTGACGTTGCCGTGATCGGTTGCGGCGGCATTGGTCTTAACATCATCCAGGGTTGTCGGATCGCCGGCGCTGCCAAGATCATCGCCATCGACATCATCGATTCCAAACTCGAAATGGCCAGTCAGTTCGGAGCGACACACACTATCAATTCCAGCACTATCGACAACCTGGAGGAAGCGATCCAGGAACTGACGGACGGCAATGGTGTCGAGTACGCTTTTGAAGCGATTGGCGTCCCTGCCGCTGCGACCCAGGCATTCAACATCACCCGCCCCGGTGGTACTGCAGTCGTCGTCGGTATGCACCCGCTGGGTTCTGAAATTGCTGTGCCGGGCCCTGCTTTTCTGCAGGAAAAGAAACTGGTTGGCTGCATGTACGGTTCAACGCGATTCCGCGAGCATATGCCAAAGCTGATCGACCTGTTCCTGCAGGACAAGCTCGACCTGACCAGCCTGGTTTCACGTCGGCTCCAGCTGGAGGATGTGAATGAAGCCTTCCGCTCTATGAAAGCCGGCGAGGTTGCTCGTTCCGTCCTCGAATTTTCCTGATCCTGTCATGACCAGCGCAAGACTCGAGGCCGCGGCAGACAAACTGGAGATCATCGATCTCTCTTCCAACTACATGCGCGGTCTCGACCGCCTGGATGGAGAACTGGAGCGGTCGGTGTTCTGGGACGACGCCTGGTGCAGTTACGGCACTTATGAGGGCGGCCCTGATGATTTTGTCGAGTTCTGCATGATGGCGCTGAAGACACACGCCGCCAACCATCACTTTCTCGGCCAGATCAATATTGACCTTGACGGAGATGAGGCCTGGGGTGAGGTCTATTACCAGGCTTTCCATCGAACCAGGAATGAAGCTGGCGAGGACCGGGATTTGTTTATTTCCGGTCGCTACGTTGATCGCTACGAACGCCGTGAGGGCACCTGGAAAATTGCTTACCGCAGTGAGCTGGTTGACTGGGTCCGGGAAGAGGCCGCCGCAGATGACTGGTTTATCGGCAGCGCGATGATCGTCGGTGCGCGCAAGCCCGACGACCCGCTGTATGATCGCGCAGCGATGCAAAAGAAAAGTACACCGCAAAGCAGCCAAAAGTGACGTCAAAACTGGACCCCGAGCTGTTAAGGGCCTATGCAGAGACGGACTACATCGTCTCGGACGATCCGCCGCTGGTGTTACACGTCGCAGAGCAGAACGACGACGCACGCATCCTGCTGGCCAGCTTTGGCGTTACCACTGCCGCCTTCCTGACCGCCTGGAATCCAGGCAGCAAGAAGCTCAGCGACGATGAAAACCTTGACCGGCAGATGGAGCTGCTGTCAGAAATTGAGGCGCGGCGCCTGAACTATCTCGTCGGTTATGGCGAGCGCGGCGAATGGCGGGAATACAGCTACCTGATTCTGGGTATCGACCGACAGGATGCGAGCGAGCTCGCCCTCCAGTTTGAACAGAATGCTTATGTCTGGCTCGATGACGCCGGCGTGCCGGCGCTGGTGACGCTGCGCTGAGGTCAGCCGCTTTGTCGAAAATTAGCCATAGCAGTTTCCTGCCGCGGGCATTCCTGTCTGTGTCCGGAACAAGCGACGAATCAGGTTCGACAATCGACAGCGGTTCCGTATGCTGTACGCACTCAACCCGGAACACAATTGTGAAATCAGCATTCACCGTCCTGGTCCTGGCCGTCGGCCTGGCGACACAGTCAGCCGCGGCTGACATTTTCGAACCCTTTACGACCGCCAACATGAATCCGTTCACGCGCCTGCACGGCGTGCCGCAGACCCGCTCTGCGCAGCTGACAACGGCTGGCAAGCTGGAAGTGGGCTTGCAGCTGGATGTCGCCAACAACTTTACCGACAGCCTGAGCGGCAACGAGCGCATTCGTCTCGACGGCGAAACCCATCGCACGAACCTTTCTCTGCGCTACGGGCTGAGTGAGCGCTGGGAGCTTGGCATCGACCTGCCCTATATCCGGCACAGCGGCGGGTCTCTCGACGGCTTTATCGAAAACTGGCACAGCTGGTTTGGCCTGCCCAACGGTGGTCGGGAAGACAGCGCCCAGGATGAACTGAACTATTTCTGGCGTCACGGCACGCAAACGCGCGCCAGTCTTACCCGTTCTGAGTCCGGCATGGGAGATATCACTGTCTACGCCGGCTATCGCCTTGGCGGCGACGACGAGCGACAGTGGACAGTGCGAGCGGGCGCGAGCCTGCCAACCGGCGACGCTGATTCACTGACCGGTTCAGGCGGCACGGATGTTTTCGCCTCACTGCATGTCAGCCAGGCCAGCCTCTGGGGCAGCGAGCGGCTGCGTTTCCACGGCAGTATCGGCGCTGCCCTGCTGGACGATACCGATATCATCGGGGCCACCATCGAGGATTGGATTGTGTTCGGTTCCGGCAGTCTCGCCTGGCAGGTACACGATCGCGTCAGCCTGAAAACACAACTGGATTTCAACACTGCCGCTTACGACAGTGACCTGAAAGAGCTGGGAGATTTCTCAACCCAGCTGACGCTGGGCGGCACCCTCTTGCTTGGCAGTGCCACCCGCCTCGATATCGGCGTCACCGAGGACATCATTACTGACACTTCGCCGGACGTCGTCTTCCACCTGGCGCTACGCAGGTGGTTCTGACAGGTTTCTTGGCTTGAATGGCTGCATGAACAGGCGACTGTCGTGCTCCGCAGTCATTATCCGTATCTCCCAACGAGGCTAGATAATGCCATGCGAAACATCACATGCAGACACTGAATGAGGTTTCGCGGGATCGAAGTTCGAGTATTGTCTTTCCGTTACCCATCGACCTGATCGAAGCGTTCAGGAACAAGGTTACAGGGGACAATGAAAACCCGCCTGACAGCAGTGAAAGCAATTAACGCAGCCTGATCAGAGCGGATTAGCCTCGGGTCCTGTCTGGTCACAGAACCTGTCGTGAAAGCCCTTACGATTGAGTGAATGTTCCAGTCGGCCGAGGGAAACCAGGAAGTCGCCCCCTGCCTCATCTACAGCGGATTGCATCGCCAGCGAAATGTCCTGCCATACCGGCTCAACCTCTGAAAACTTCTCTCTCCCCAAGCTAGTAAGTGCTAACACACGTTTCCGTTTATCACTTCTGTCACGGTAGGGTGCGGCCAGTTTTGCCTCAATCAGTTCGTTCGCAACCTTATTGATACCCGGGTGAGAGACTCCCAGGCCCCTGGCAAGACCTGTGATAGAAGTTGGCCCTCGCCGGTAAAGATAAACATATACCGGAAACCAGCGAGCCTGAAAACGAATCCCTGACTCTTCGTAAATTTTTGCCCCTTCCTGCAACAGTGCGTCAGACAGGCGCTTGAGGCGACTCCCCAAAGCCAGCGGGCCAAGTTCACCAAGAATATCAGTCGATTGAACTTCAGGCATAATTAGGTAACTAATTACTTATTAATTATAGACGAAGGATTTTATCAGTTAAGTTCGTCACATTTAAGTAATGAATTACATAATTGCTTAATCCCGCTATCGCAAACTCACCATCGGCTGCTAGACTACTGCACTGCAAATCTCAGGCGCAGTCAGTGAAAGCACGATCTCACCCGCCGCAACCAGCCATAGCGCTAACGCTAGCGCTATGGCTACCCTACCAGCTCTATAAGTGGCTGATCATCCTGCCAGTCCTGTTATTGTCTACCTCCATTATCGGCACAATCATCATTGCTTTGTGTTTTCTTGGCCTCGCAAACTGGGCATCACGCGTGCTCGCTTCTCTGTGGGCTCGACTGAACGCAACCGTTATGCTGATGCAGGTCAAGATCGAGGGTCGGGAACGACTGAGACCCGGCCAGTCTTATGTCCTGGCTGCCAATCATCTCAGCCTGGTCGACATCTACGTCCTCTACGGCTTTACTCGCCTGGATTTGAAATGGGTGATGAAACAGGAATTACGCAAGGTGCCGGTGCTGGGCCTCGCCTGCGAACTGATGGGGCATATCTACGTTGACCGTTCAAACTCGGATGCGGCACGCGCCTCCATCTCCAAGGCCCGAGAACGTATCACTGATGACATGTGTGTTGTGTTTTTCCCGGAAGGAACTCGCTCCCGCACGACTGAACTGCGCCCCTTCAAAAAAGGCGCTTTCAGGATGGCAGCCGATCTGAATATCCCTGTCGTACCCGTCAGCGTTCATAACACGAATCGCGTTCTGCCCTCAGACACTCTCGACTGGCGCCCCGGACCCGTCAAACTGGTGTTTCATGAACCGATTGAGATCACCCCCGAAACCGACATCGCTGCACTCTCGGAGCATACCCGGGAAATCATCTCGAACGCGCTGAAAGCCTGACGCTGTTCACCAGCGGGCCGCTTTGCTACGCTCACGAAAACTTTTAGCACGACAACCACAATCAACGGTAAAGGAACGGCAGATGCGACCCAATCATGTGCTCAATGCATGGCGTAACAACCAGGCCACCATTGGCGGCTGGATTTCGATCGATTCGACCTTTTCTGTTGAAGTGATGGCGCATGCCGGTTTCGACTGGCTCTGCCTCGACATGCAGCACGGCATGCTCGACTACAACGATATAAAGATGATGCTGCCGGCCATGTCTGCCAGCAATGCCATTCCTTTTGTGCGCGTGCCCTGGAACGAACCTTACGAGATCATGAAAGTGCTCGATGCCGGGGCCTACGGTGTGATTGTGCCGCTGGTTAACAATCGTGAGGAAGCTGAACGTGCAGTCGCTGCCTGCCGCTACCCACCGGCGGGTATCCGCTCCCATGGTCCAACCCGGGCAACCATCTACTCAGGGCCTGGCTACACCACCAATGCCAATACCGAGATCGCATGTGTCGTCATGATCGAAACAGCCGAGGCGCTGGAAAATCTCGATGACATCATGTCGACCCCCGGCGTGGACGCGGTTTATATCGGCCCGAACGATCTCGCTTATGCCCTGGGTCAGAAACCCGCAGGCGACAATAACGACCCAACCCACGTGGAAACCGTCACTCACATCCTTGAAACAGCGCAACGCCACGGCATTGCCGCAGGCATCCAGACAGGGTCAGTCGAATTCACCCGCCGCTATATTGACCAGGGCTTTCACATGGTCACGCTCGGTACCGATCGTGCCTTCATGGAGGCCAACGCCCGGGCCCAGCTGGGCGAGGTGCGGGACAACAGTGATGCACCCAGGGTCGAACCAGGGTCTTTTTACTGAGCAGCCGGATAGGACCTTTAAGTGTGAAACAGCCGTGTTACACTGCCCGCGAATTTGCAGTAACTGAGCCCAGATAAGTGTTTCGTTATTCCGCTGACAGGATTCCCGTCCTCATCTTTTTTGCACTGACTGCCCTCGATTTCATTCTTTATTTCACCGTCGACAACTTCTGGCTGTTGCTGGCCTATTTCGTCGTTATGATCATTCCGAAAGGCTGCATCTGCGCCTGGAATCATCATCATCAGCACACCAAAACCTTCAACTGGACACCGCTGAATCGACTGCTGGAGCAGAGTTACGCCCTGCATACCGGCACGACCACAAACCTGTGGCTGCTGCACCACGTGTTCGGCCATCATCACAACTATCTCGACCAGAAGATCGACGAGAGCCGCTGGCAGCGCCAGGACGGCAGCCAGATGGGCGAGTGGGAATACACCTGGAATGTTGCCGCCACGTCATACTTCCGGGGCTTTCAGGTCGGCAAACGCTACCCCAGGCATCTGCGGACACACCTGATCTACACCGCTATCACGGCATTGCTTGTGGCAACACTTGTGATCTACAAGCCTATGCAGGGTCTGATGCTCTTTCTCATCCCCATGATCGTCGGCATGTTTATTACGGCCTGGGCAACTTACGATCACCATGCGGGGCTGCCGATGGAGGATGATTTCACCGCCTGCTACAACAACATGAACCCCGTCTTCAATCTCGTCACCGGCAATCTCGGCTATCACACTGCCCATCATCACAAGCAGGGCCTGCACTGGTCAGAGCTGCCCGCGCTGCATGAGCAGATTAAGGACAATATCCCACCCCAGAACTATCGAAAATCATACTGGGACATACTGCTTGACCTGCCGCTAATCCGCTCGATATTCAGCACGGCCTGACGGCAAGCGACATGGGTACCAACGCAAATAATTGTTTCGTCTGCGGACCTGAGAACCCCATCGGCCTGCAGCTCCACTTCCAAATGGACGGCGGTATCTGTCGCAGTACTTTTACACCAGGCAGCAACCACTGCGGCTACGATGGCGTGACACACGGTGGTCTGATTTTCAGCGCGCTCGACGACGTCATGGCCAACTGGCTGTTTCTGCAGGGATTCAAGGCCTTTACTGCCAAATGTGACCTGCGCTACCGCCAGGCTCTGCCCATCGGCACGACGGTCAGGCTCGAAGGTCACTGCCTGAAACAGAAAGCGCGCCTCACCCACATGCGTGGCGTCATGATCCGCGACGACAACGATGAAATCGTTGCGGAAGCTGAAGCCAGCTTTATGACTGAGACCTGATCCAGTCCGCCAGCAGGCCAACCGAGACGGCGTACTTGTTCGCGCAGTTATAACTCAGGATCGCACGAAAGTTTCCACCCACAAGATACCCTTCAGCAGCCGCATCAGATTTCAGAAACAAGGCATAATCCTGGCCGTCACGCAGACCCGCGGCGGTAAGCCCGAGCTGCTGCCATTCAGACAGGGGCTTTTTCATTGAGTGGTGCCTGAGTGCTCGACAGCGGGCCTCCGGCTCAGGGTCTTTCAGGCTCGGCCAGTCGACGTCAAGCCCGCTGACTGAAGTGCCCCAGCCAGCACCAGGCTTCCAGCCCGCTAGGGCAAGGTAGTTCGCTATTGAAGCGAAGACGTCTGCCTCAGACGCCCAGATATTTTTGCGGCCATCGCCATCGAAGTCCTGGGCGAAATTCAGGAAACTGCTCGGCATGAACTGGGCCTGGCCCATGGCACCTGCCCAGGCACCAACGAACTTGTCGAGGCTGATGTGCCCTTCGTCGAGAATCCGCAGTGCATTAATCAGCTCACTGGTAAAAAAGGTCGAGCGGCGCGGGTCATGACCCAGCGTCGCCAGCGAACGGACGATACTGTACTTGCCCTGGTACTGACCAAAGTTGGTCTCAAGCCCCCAGAACGCCACCAGGTACTCCGGGTCAACCTTGTACTCAGCGCCGATGCGGACAAGGATATCTCTGTGCCGATTGAAAAGCTCAACGCCTTTCGTTCGACGATACTCCGTTACCCGTGCCTCGAGATATTGATCAAAGGTCTGCACAAACTCTGGCTGGCGACGGTCGAAGCCAATCACCCGCTCATCCGGCTGAAGATCGAGGAATGCCATGTCCACGGTTGTCGCTGCAATACCTTCGGCCAGCGCCCTCGATTTGACACGCTCAAGATAAGCATCAAAGGTTTCAGCTGCTGCTGGCACCTGAAACAACAGGCCCAATGCGAGGCCTGAAAATATTCGCATCATGATAAAATATCCCTATGCAGGAATCCCCCAACGAGACTCCCGTCCCCGCCAGTCTGTGGCGACGTCTTGCCGCCATTCTATATGACTTGCTGCTGCTGTTCGCCTGGGTATTCATCCCGTGGGTGGCGATCTTCATGGTGACCGAGCGCACGTTTGAGGGACCCATTTTCCAGGCCCTGGTGTACCTCCAGGTTGGCCTGTTTTACACCTACTTCTGGCGCCTGAAAGGGCAGACCCTGGGGATGCAGGTCTGGAAAATCAGAACCGTCAACGACCATGGAGAAACCTTAAGCTACGGTGAGTGCGCCGTTCGCTACTTCTTCGCGACGTTCTCGCTCGCCCTGATGGGGCTCGGTTTTATCTGGATCCTGTTCGACCCTGACCGCCTCTCCTGGCATGACCGTGCTTCCGGTACCCGCGTCCTTTATCTCGGCAAGGACCCTTACTCACGCTGACTCAGCGCATTCTTGACGGTTTCAGCCCACTGATGAATTCGCTGATCGCCTCAAAGTGCCAGGCCAGCCAGCTGACCATGATGAAAATACCGTGCACCCACCAGAGCCCAACTTGCTGCGGCAGATCGCCCCGTTCGATCCCTGATCTCGCCGCCGACAGTGCAACAATGTAAAGAAAGCAGAGGATCAGCGCCGGGACCAGGCGGGTAAACCGCCCCTGCCGCGGATTCACCTGGGACAGGGGCACCGCCAGCAGCGCGATCACAGGAATCATCAACAGCATCGAGATCCGCCAGTGCAGCTCAGAGGCAAAGCCCGGATCAGGGTTACCGAGGAGATCCCGGGTAGGAATCGCACTCAGACGCCGCTCCTTTTCGACACGATCGCCCTTCTCCACCAACTGGCCGTACTCTTCGTAGGTAATGACCTGGTAGTCTTTACCGCCCGGCCGACCCTGGTAACGAGTGCCGTTATTCAGCACGAGAAAGCGCCGCCCCAGGTCATCGAGTTCAGTCTTTCCCGACTCGGCGATTACCGTCGCCGAACCACGCGTACGGCCTGGCGCAAAGTCCCGGTACTCATTGATAAACACATTTGCGAGCTCTCCATCAGCCGTAACCTCTTCGGTGTAAGTCACCCGGTTACCGGAACTCAAGGTCTGGAATGTGCCTGGCACCAGCGTATCGAATTCGGTCAGGTTTTCCTGTTCCTGCAGCAGGCGCTCGACCTGGCGTTCACCCAGGGGTTTTAACCAGAGCGAAATACCACCGGTGAGCAGCATAACGACACTCGCCATTCCCAGGGTCATCGTCACCAGCTGTCTCGCGCTCATCCCGCAGGCCTGGAGCACGATCATTTCATGGTCAACGTAGAGCCGGCCGTAGGTCAGCATGATGGCGAGGAAAAAACTGACCGGGATGATCAACTCAAGAAAACCGGGTAGCCGGTACGCCATCAGGACAAACAGTACTTCTTTGCTCATAAGACCGGCAGCAGCTTCGTTCAAATATCCACTGAAGCGCCATCCCACAGAGATCACGAGCACAATCGCCGCGACCATGCACATGGTCGAAAGAATTTCTCGGGAAAAATAGCGGAAAATTATCAAAGGTTCATCCTGTTCAAGTGACCCATCTCAGCAGAAACGTTATATTACGCCGCATAGCACCGTTTCACATTCCTCAGGAGTCACTATGAAGTATGGCACACGATCTGGTAACGCTGCGAAGGCGAGATCACAGTGCACCGTTGTCGGCATTTACGACGATGGCAGTCTCACAGAAACCGGCAAACAGCTGGACAAGGAAAGCAAAGGCTACCTGAAGAAGATCATCAAGCGCGGCGACATTAAGGGCAAGGCTAACCAGACCCAGCTGCTGCATGACGTTCCCAACATCAGTGCCATCCGTGTGCTGCTTGTCGGTCTCGGCAACCCCGAGACAATGGAAGCTGCCCGGTATGCTGGCATTGGCCGCACCGTGATTAACCGGTTGAAGGGTCTCGGCAGTAAAACCAGCGTCTGCTGCCTGCTTGAAGTTGAGGTGCCTGGCAAAGATCTGGGCTGGAAAGCGGCGAAACTCGTCGAAATGTTCGAGGCCGGTTTCTACACGTTTACCGAATTCAGGGGCAAACCGCCAGAGAATGGCGTACCACTGGAGACCATCGAATTCTTCGTCAGCGAGAAAAACGACCAAGCTGAGGCGGAAGCCGGCATCAACCGTGGCGCCGCCCTCGCCAGCGGTATGAAGATTGCCAAGGATCTCGGCAACACACCTGGCAACGTCTGCCACCCCAGCTACCTCGCCGACCAGGCCAAGGCCCTGGCGGACCAGTACGACTCGATCACCACGAAGATCATCAACGAAAAGGAAATGGAAAAACTCGGCATGGGGGCTTTCATGTCTGTCAGCCGCGGCAGCGACCAGCCCGGCAAACTGATCATCATGAAGTATAACGGCGGTAACAAGAAGGACGCACCACACGTGCTGGTCGGCAAGGGCATCACGTTTGATACCGGCGGCATCTCGCTCAAACCCGGTGCTGGCATGCATGAAATGATCTATGACATGTGTGGTGCAGCCAGCGTTTTTGGCGCCATGGTGGCTGTCGCCGAGCAAGGCCTCGAGGCCAATGTGATTGGTGTCGTCGCTGCCGCAGAGAACATGCCATCAGGCGATGCCTCCCGCCCCGGCGATATCGTCAAGACCATGTCGGGCCAGACTGTTGAAATTCTTAACACCGACGCCGAGGGGCGCCTGGTACTGTGTGATGCACTCACCTACATCGATCAGTACAACCCAGCCACCGTTGTCGATATCGCTACCCTGACAGGTGCCTGCATCATTGCTCTCGGTTCCCACGCCAGCGCCATGTATGCCAATGACGACGGCGTCGCCGAAGATCTGACACAGGCTGGCGAAGAGTGCCTCGACCGGGTCTGGCGCATGCCGCTGTGGGAGGAATACCAGGCCCAGTTGAATACGGCATTTGCTGACATGGCAAATATCGGTGGACGTGAAGCCGGCAGCATCACGGCAGCCTGTTTCCTCGCTCGTTACACCAAGAAATACCGTTGGGCCCATCTGGATGTTGCCGGTACCGCCTTCAAAGGCAGCGGCCCTGCCAAGGGTTCGACCGGCAGACCGGTTGGGCTGCTGGTTCAGTATCTGAACAACCAGGTCGCTGCATCGGAATAACGCCGGCAGTCATGACCAAGATCGACTTCTACCAGATCAGCGGTGACGAGCAGACCTTCGCCTGCCGCCTGATCGACAAGGTGTATCGGGCCGGGCATCGCATCTACGTGCATACCGGCAGTGCCCGGCAGGCCGAGGAACTGGACGACCACCTCTGGGTATTCCGTGAGGATTCTTTCATCCCCCACGCCCTGCACTCCGTTGATATTGAAGCACCGGTCAAGATTGGCCATGACCACGAGCCCAGCGAGCACCAGGAGGTCCTGATCAACCTCTCTGGTGCCGTGCCGGACTTTTTTTCACGCTTCGACCGGGTTGCAGAAGTGGTGCCTCATGATGAAAATAGACGTAAAGCTGCTCGTGATAATTACGCCTACTATAAGCAGCGAGGCTACAAACTGGATTATCACAACATAAATTGAGTCTCGGCTTTTGGACGAAGAAGAAAACAGAGAGACCATTCAGATTCCGCTGATCGACGACCTTGTCTTTGACGAGTCTCTGGCACTCCGACCCCCGTCGAAACCTAAACGCGGGGCCGCCACCAGGAAAGCGACATATTCACCCCACTCAGACCCTGACACTATCGACCTGTTTGGCGACGTCGATGTTGAACCAGAAGGTCTCGATGACATTCCCGACTTCGAGACCACACTCGAAGCCACCCTTGACGCAGAGCCCGCTAGCCCTGCGATGACCCGCCCCGACAACGAACTGCGGGAAGAACTCACCCGCGAACTTGACGGCATTCTTGAGACGTTGGGCAAACCCGACTAATCGCTGAAGAGAAGAGCCCTCAGCGGTACGTAACAAGACATCATTGGGACCTGATCAGACTCGGCGGGCAATGCCGCTGAGTAGACGTCGATGGAAAATTTTCCTGTATAATCGCGACTCATTTTCCTCGCACGACCCCCATGACGAAGTATTCGCCACAGGACATCGAACAGGCCTGGTACGAAAAATGGGAAGCAAATAACTACTTTGCTCCCTCCGGCAAGGGCGAAGCATTCAGCATCGCCATCCCGCCACCGAATGTCACCGGCACGCTGCACATGGGGCACGCGTTCCAGCACAGCCTGGTCGACGCCCTGATTCGCTACAAACGCATGCAGGGTCACAACACGCTCTGGCAGATGGGTACCGACCATGCCGGCATCTCGACTCAGATGGTTGTCACCGAGCAACTCGCGGCGCAGGACATCAAGCCGATGGACCTTGGTCGAGAAGCCTTCGTTGAAAAAGTGTGGGACTGGAAGGAGCAATCAGGCAATACCATCTCGCAGCAGCTGCGCCGCCTCGGTGCCTCACTGCACTGGGAAACTGAAAGGTTCACGATGGACGAGGGCCTGTCTTGGGCTGTTCTCGAAGTCTTTGTCCGACTCTACGATGAAGGCCTGATCTATCGCGGCAAGCGCCTCGTCAATTGGGATCCGCAGCTGAAGACCTCCATTTCTGATCTTGAGGTGGTGTCCGAAGAAGAAGCCGGTCACCTCTGGCATTTCCGCTACCCGCTGGCCGACAACCCGGAAGA
>Ga0181569_10002601_pt1 | contig 14211 bp, 12 predicted proteins | sample 101ome_19_FD_132452 | JGI IMG/M metagenome (GOLD analysis project Ga0181569, IMG submission 132452) | Coastal salt marsh microbial communities from the Groves Creek Marsh, Skidaway Island, Georgia - 101405AT metaG (megahit assembly) | ecosystem: Environmental > Aquatic > Marine > Intertidal...
TGCTTGCCCGGGGTGAGCACCTGACAAAAATTGCTCGAAATCTTGAACTGCACCTCTATATTCTGGCTGGAAAATCCGAAAGGATGGATAGTCAAGAACTTCGCGACTCGGTCCTTGAGGATGCTCTTGAGGCAATCATTGGAGCCATTTTCTTGGACGGCGGTTATGCAGATGTATCTAAGGTGGTCATGCAGTGGGAATCCACTTTCTATCAGTCGATTGAGGCAGGTTCAGGCAACTTCAACCCAAAGGGACGCCTTCAGGAATATATTCAGTCTAATATGCCTGGTACCCGAATTTCCTACCAAGTCATCAAGCAGTCGGGCCCAGATCATAAAAAAACATTTCACATAGGGGTCACCTTGGCTGGTAAATCGATGGGTTTTGGCACGGGACCAAGCAAAAAATCAGCAGAGGAGCAGGCTGCGGTAAATGCTCTTGCCACCCTTGGAGGTCAAGCTGATGTCAACTAACGGGCGATTTCTTGGTTCGTGAAGCGAATCCGTCTACCAAGAGATACTTTTTCTCAATTCATTCCTCTCTTCCCGGAACAGGCAGTGGCACCTTGGGTTGCCGATCGGTGGCGGTCTACCTGCACGCCGGTGATTGTTTTACTGGATGAGAGCCTTCCTCAGGCAGAGGTAAAAGGTGAGGACCTTACTTCGATCATCAAAGCCTTGAACCCCTCGCTTGATATCCAGTTTTATCTCTTCGGTCATCCTCCGGTTGCTACCAATCCAGATGCTTTCGAGAAAGAATGCGACCGTCTTTCCCTACTTTCAAATTTACTTGCGATTAAAGAATGTGAAATCGCAGAAAACCCAAACAACCTCCTCATCATATCGACCACACCCGATGCAATCTTGGCTCCTTGCCCAGCAGTTGAAAAAATGCATGAATCTGAAGTGGTTCTGAGCAAGGGCCAGGAATTTCACTTTTCCTCTCTTTGCGAGACGCTAGGGAATGCTCTCGACTACTCCTCTGAAGTTGTCTGTGAGGAGCCTGGGCAATTTGCCGTTCGAGGGGGAATTATTGATGTGTATCCAGTCAACGGAAATCAACCTGTGAGAATCGACTTTTTTGGTGATGAGATCGATGAGATTCGGACTTTTGACCCGACTAGCCAAAGATCGATTTCTGTAATTGATGAGGTGAGGATATCCTCTTCTGGTGAAAAAATATCCACTGGTAAGGTCGGTGAGTTCTTTCATTACCTTCCCTCCTCCGTACTCTGGGCAATTCATGAACCTCAAAATATGCTCTCCCTGTTCCCGATGGCTTTTCACCAAGCAGAAGATGAGAAACTTTCCCAAGCTAACTTCTCCCTTAGTTGGCAAAGAGGCCCACAGATTAGAGATTATTATTGGGGCTTTAGTGAATTAAATGTGGGCCCAGGTATATTTGATAATACCTCAGCACTAGAGCTATGCATTGAACCCATGCTGGAACCCTTTACCTCGAGTGGAACTTCTTCTGCAAGCCTGCCCAGCAGCCGAAATGATGGAGATAACCGGGATCGGGTAGCCGCCAAAATCGCCAAACTACAAAAGCAAGGATATCAGCTTTGTCTCACCATTGGTGCGGAGTCTGAGAGAAAGAGGATCCTGGAAATACTCGCCGAGGAATATCCGGAAATCAATCCGCTCCCTCAGATTGTCTTGGCCGGATTGAGAGATGGTTTTGTCTTTCATAACCGTAAAGGCATTGATTCTTTTCAATGCTTTGGTGAAGGAAGTAAAAATGGTTTTGCTCTCCTAACATCAAGGGAATTTCTTGGGCGAGAGAGAAGCAGGAGGCCCCAGGTTTCTAACAAGGCTAGGGTGCAGCGCAAAGAAGTGGATCAGTCACTTGACTTTACTGATTTGGTCGAGGGTGACTACCTCGTTCATCACCAGCACGGAGTCTGCCGTTTTTCAACCATGGGCAAGCTGGAAAAGGAGGAGCAAGAGGAAGAAATTATAAGTGTGGAATTTGCCGACGGACTTCTCCTTCATGTCCCTTTGCAGGAGTCCCATCTCTTGTCCCGCTACATTGGTCTCCAAAAAACTAGGCCCAAACTTGCCAAGCTTGGTGGTAAATCTTGGGCTAAAATTAAGCAGGCAGCTGAAATTGCTGCATTGGACTTGGCCGCTGACCTTCTTCGCCTGCAGGCATTGAGAGACTCGGAAGTGGGGCATGCATTTTCTCCTGATGATCAGTGGCAAAAGGATTTTGAGAATTCTTTTCCATACAGCGAGACGGCGGACCAGTTACTCGCAATTCAGGCAGTTAAGGAAGACATGGAGCTGGAGAAACCCATGGACCGTTTGATATGTGGCGATGTCGGTTTTGGAAAAACTGAAGTGGCAATGAGGGCGGCATTTAAAGCGGTGATGGACGGCAAGCAAGTCGCCCTACTCTCCCCCACGACCATTCTTTGCCAGCAGCATTTTAATTCATTTAGTGAGCGTATGCTCGACTTCCCTGTGACTATTGAGATGTTAAGTCGCTTTCGCACTCCTTCCCAGCAAAAGAAAATTATACTGGGAATCGAATCTGGCGGTATCGATATTTTGATTGGTACTCACCGAATGTTCAGCGACGACCTAAAGTTTAAGGACCTTGGCCTCTTAATTATTGATGAAGAACAAAGGTTTGGAGTTCAACACAAAGAAAAGCTCAAAAAGATAAGGGCCAATATTGACATCCTTACACTCAGCGCCACACCCATCCCGCGGACACTCTACTTCGCCATGGTAGGGGCCAGATCCTTCAGCTCCATTGAAACCCCACCGGTCAATCGACGCAGCATCCGCACGGAAGTGTACCGGAAGTCGTCCGATGTTCTTCAGCGAGCGATAGACACCGAGGTAAACCGGGGTGGGCAAATTTTCTACCTTCATAACCGTGTCAAAACAATCCATTCCGTGGCTAAAAAAATAAGCCTATCCTACCCAAGTTTAAGGGTGGCCGTTGGGCACGGACAGATGGGCGAGTCGGAACTCGAACAGGTAATGACTGAGTTCGTCGCAGGCCAGTACGATATTCTGGTCTGCACCACCATTATCGAATCCGGTCTCGATATCCCAAATTGCAACACGATCATTATCGATAGTGCAGATAAGTTTGGGTTGTCCCAACTCTATCAGTTGCGAGGGCGAGTTGGCCGTTTTACGCGTCAGGCCTATGCCTACCTCCTTATCAACGATGCCCAGCCAGTTACCAACAAGGCAAAAAAAAGATTATCCGCACTTCGGCAGTCAAATAACCTTGGGGCCGGCCTGCGGATTGCTCTGCGAGACTTAGAACTGCGAGGCGCGGGCAACTTGCTTGGTAGTGAACAAAGCGGGCATGTGGCTGGTGTTGGTTTCGAAATGTACTGCCGCCTACTCAAGGAAAGTGTTTCTAGGTTAAAAGGAGATGAGGTTGCCCTTCGCCTAAAAGCGGTGGTTCGATTCGATTTCCTTAATTCCGATGATTCCGCTAATTCTCGTGCAAAAGAGAGCTTAATATCTTCCATTCCTGCCAACTACATTAATGAGCCAAGATTGCGGATTGAAATTTACCGCAAGCTTGCCCGAGTAACAGAAATAGAGGAAATTAAGGAATTAAAGGCCGAGCTAGCAGATAGGTTTGGCAAGTTCCCACCAGCGACCGATGCCCTCTTTCTGGAAACGGAAGTGAGGTGCCTTGCTGAGATTGCGGGGTTTGATGTGATTGAGACAAAGGGACAAAGCCTCTACTGCAGGATTCCCAAAAAGCCCAATGACCTCACGGTCCACTATCATCGATTGGCCGGCCAAATCCCTAGGCTTTCATCGATTAAACCTCTTTTGAAGTTGAAGGAAGTGATTCGATTTCTAAAGATTCTCAACCATGGGAAAAAATAGTTTGCTAAAGTTAGGCTTCTTCTTGGTTGGGGGCATTGCCTCCACCTCCGTATCTCCTGCCAATGAGTTAGTAGAAATCAATCGCGTTGTTGCCCGGGTCAATGACCGCATCGTCACTTGGGGGGAAATTGAGCGGGCAATGGATCGGATGAATTTCACCGACGAGGAGAAGAAGAGAAGGTCTGCGGATTTTGTCGATGGGAAAATAGATCGCCTACTTTCAATCAATGCATTCTCTGAGCAAGGCATGGCCATGCCCGAGTCCTATGTCGAGCAGGAGTACAATAAAAAGTTAATGCAGGAGTTCAATGGTGACCGCAAACTGTTCCGTGATGTACTCAAGGGGAACGGGCAGTCGCTTCTGGAGTACAGGGATAACCTCAAGGAAGACATTATCCACATGCACATGCTCTCAGCACGTAAAAGAAAGCGCGAAGAAGTAAGCCCTGGCCGGGTGGAGGAATACTACCGTGAGAACATGGGTGACTTTCGCACGGAGACAAGCGTCCGCCTTAGGGAGATTGTCATTACCCAGCAAAACGGTGAGACGGATCATCATTTGTCCAAAAAAGCCAGTTCGATTTGGGAAAGTCTCAAAAAAGGTGCTTCGTTTAAGGAACTGGCTGAGCAACATGGGGACAGTCCTTTCAAGAGTGACGGCGGAGACTGGGGGGTTTATGCCACAAAGAAAGAAATTAGGAACGATCAAATCCGCAAGTATGCATTTTTGCTCAAGAAGGGTGAATTCTCTTCTCCATTTAAAGTGGAACTATTGGAGAGGAAGCCAGACGGCTCAATTGGTAAAAGTGGTGAAATTGCTTATTATATTCTGCAGGCCGCGGACATCCGCCCAGGCGGTGTAAAGGATATTAACGAAGTCAGGCCAGAAATTGAAAAAATTCTGGCTTCTGAGATTGAATCCAAAAGCCAGAGGCAGTGGCTTAGCCGCCAAAAGAAAGGGGCCTACGTAAATGTTACCCTCCCTGAATAGGAAGTGTGCAGACTCATGAGCAATAGCCTCCATTCATCTACTTAATTTGTGCCTTCTGATACTGGCATTCGCTTAAAGGACCTCCCGCCGAACGAGCGCCCCCAGGAAAGACTTGAGCAACTGGGGGCATCCGCCCTCTCCGACCGTGAACTGCTAGCTATGATTATTCGCACGGGCACGCAAAAACACGATGTGCTCGCCCTGGCAGATTTATTAATCCAGAAATCCGGCTCACTTGCCGGTCTTCTTCGCTGGGATACTTCTGACTTTAAAAAAATTGTCGGCATTGGCCAAGTGAAAGCCCTGCAACTCAGCGTACAGGTGGAGGTAGCCAAGAGAATGATGCGGGGAAGTCGAGAGCAATCAACCTACTTGGATGAACCAATCAAAGTTTGGGAGCACCTTTACCCTGAAGTCTGCTCCGATGCGGTGGAGAAAGTCTGGGTTCTTTGCCTAGACCGTAAAAATAAACTTATCCGCCAGGAAGTGGTGACTTCAGGAACTGCAACAAGTAGCCTTGTTCACCCTCGGGAAGTATTTCGACCAGCCATTCGCCACGGTGCCACTGCATTGATCCTCGCCCACAATCACCCTAGTGGAGATCCTACACCTAGTTCGGCTGACCTTGCTGTCACCCGAAAAATTAGGGACGCAGCCAAGCAGGTCGATCTCGGTTTCCATGACCATGTCATTATCGGATCGAAGCAAAACTGTCCTGATGGCCGCGGGTATTATAGTTTCTCCGAAAGCGGGCTGCTTTAGCGCTGCGGCAATGATTCCTCAATAAGTTGGAGGACGCGGACACTCCATCTGCCCACTGAAAAGGCAAGTCCAAACGATTGCCCATCTCGCTGAGATTCAAAGGTATCAAAAGAATCAGCACCCGCCCCGCCCCAGCCTCCATAAATAGGTGCATCTGAATCGAGGATAACTCTCCATTTACCTGGATGAGGGCACCCCCAGTCTCGGTGCCTTACCTCACCGGAAAAATTGCACGCTATCAGCAAGGTATCGGAAGGGAAACTACCAAACTTGAGAAAGGAAAGCGTCTGTCTTTCGCTGTCATTACAGTCAATCCAGTGAAACTTACTTCCTTCATGATCTCCGCGAGCCCAGGTCGGGTGATTGCAGTAGAGTTTGTTTAAGTCAGCGACCAGTCGCTGCAAGCCGCTATGAAGCGGGAAGTCGAGCAGAGCCCAGTCCAGTGGTGCTTCGAAGTTCCATTCCGCCCACTGAGCAAACTCACACCCCATGAAGAGGGTCTTTTTTCCGGGCCATGCCCATTGAAGCGAGAGAAGAGCCCGGAGGTTAGCGATACGATCCTCCTCATAGGCTAGGTTCATCTTATTGACCAACGACCCCTTACCGTGAACCACTTCATCGTGGGAAAAGGCCTGAACGAAGTTTTCCGAAAACTGGTACATGGCCCCAAAGGTTAATTGATTATGGGCATGCTGGCGGTGGTCAGGTTCCGTGGAAAAGTAGTCCAGCACATCGTGCATCCATCCCATATTCCATTTAAAATCAAACCCTAACCCCCCGGTGGAGGGAGGATTGGTGATTTGGGGAAAGGATGTGGATTCCTCCGCAATCGTGATCAAGTGTGGGCACTCCTCGTGCACCGCATGGTTGAATTGTTTGATAAAGTCAATTGCCTCAAGATTTTCGTTGCCGCCATAAATGTTTGGTATCCACTCATCCTCTTTTCTGGCATAGTCTAAGTAGAGCATCGAGGCCACCGCATCGACACGGTACCCGTCCACTCCAAAGCGCTCCATCCACGCGATGGCACTTCCAATTAAAAAGCTGCGTACTTCAGGTCGACCGTAATTGTAGCACAAAGTTCCCCATTCCGCATGCAGTCCCTGTTTAGGGTCCTCATGTTCGAAAAGACAGGTGCCATCAAAGCGTGCAAGAGAAAATTCATCCGCTGGAAAATGACCTGGCACCCAGTCGATAATCACCCCGATATTATTTTGATGGAGGGCATCGATGAGGTGGGAAAACTCTGCTGGAGTACCATAACGATAGGTTGGTGCATAATATCCGGTCACCTGGTAGCCCCAGGATGCCCCAAAGGGGTATTCGCTGGGCGGCAGAAACTCTACATGGGTAAATCCGAGATCGCGTAGATAGGAGGGCAAGGAATCCGCCAGCTCAAGATAAGAGAGTGGTCGGTTTTCCTTTTCACTATACTTCCAAGAGCCTAAGTGCATTTCATAGATCGAAATAGGGTCGGTTCGTGGGTTGGCTTCCCCTGCTACGCTTTTGTTCCGGTAAGGATATTCACGGGTCTGGACAATAGATGCATTTCCCATAGGTGGCTCGAAGCACCAACCAAAGGGATCTGTTTTTTCACGCACAACCCCGTCTGCACCAACAATGCGGTATTTATATTTATCCCCAATTTGGGCGGCAGGGAGAAAGATTTCCCGGCATCCCGAACTCCCCAGACTCCTCATCGGATGAGCCCGGGAATTCCAATGGTTAAAGTCTCCCACTAAGTGGACCGATTGGGCTGAAGGTGCCCAGACCACGAAGGACACCCCATCGACTCCTTGATGGTTAGCCGGGATAGCTCCAAGTTTCTCGTAGGGCTTCCGGTCCCATCCCTCATTGAAAGCACGGAGGGATTGGTCGGTTATGTAGGGCAGGAAAGTGTAGGGGTCCGTCCATTCACGGGAGCCCCCCTCATAAGTGGAATGCAAGCGGTAGCGGAACAGTTTCTTTCTTCGCTTAAATTCGCATTCAAAGAGCCCGTCGTCATGAATCTTGACCATTGGGAACTTCTTTCGTGAAGGTAGTTCGATTATATCGATCTTCTCGGCGGTTGGGTCCCAACACCGAGCCACCAGTCCACCTTTCTCCCCTAGGGCATGTAACCCTAGCCACTGATGGGGATTGGGGCAGGCCCCATTAATTACATCATCCACCTCGCTTTGACTGATTATCATATTGTTACAATCTGCCCATCTATGAATAAAAAATAAAGCATGAAGGAATAAACATAAATTTAAGTCTTGTGACAGATATCATACCTCGCATCGTGCAGATGTGGATTCGTTAAAACACCTTGGCCTTCTTTTTCTTGTGCTTTATCTGCCGTTTTCCCTCCTTGCTAATGACGGAGATGGCAACGGCACAATTCTTGACTGCGACCTGCCTATCATCTACTCAGATAATAACCAGACCGTGGTGGCTCGTGGTAATGCTCGTATTGTTAACCGGGAAATTTTACTTCAGGCAGACTCTCTTACCTGGGACCGGACCACCGATCATGTCGAGGCAAAGGGTGAGGTTGTATTAAATTATAAGGATCTAAGGCTGCTAGCAGACTGGTTAGAGGTCGACTTACAATCAGGAGAATACTGGGCAAAAGAAGCAAGAGTAGGATCTTCTCGTTTCGCTTTGGAGGCAAAAAGGTTAAAGCGAGCCCAATCACATCTTTATGCAGAGCGGGCTACGCTCTACCCAGTGGACCCAAGCGTCTGGGCACCCAACCTTCTGTTAAGTAATTTTACCTACAGCGAGGAAAATCAGTCTATTTCTCTCAATGGAATCGTGCCGAGATTAGGAAAACTCCCCTTTGGCTATCTCCCCTCCGCCAAGGCAAGCACGATCAACTCCTCATTTTTTCGCCCTTCGGCAAAGATCGGTAAGTCTGGTCACCTTGGGTGGTACCTAACGAGTGCTTTTGCCAGTGACAATTCGGGCGCCGATCGAATCTGGGAGTATGAAATGACCGCTTATGAAAAGCGAGGGGTACTCCTCGCCCCCTCTCTTTATCCAACTTTTGGGCACGACTTCACCTTTGAAGAACATTCATTTTCTGGCGGTTGGATCCGAGATCAAGATAGTTCAGGCTTTGATGGGCGGGGACTTCCCATTGAGCCTCACCGTGCATATGCCGAGGTGCGTTCTGTCATCCTCAATGATAATCTACGATTTGCCAATCGACTGGACTGGCAAACAGACCCCGACATGATCAGGGATTTTAAAAGGGATGAGTTCGATAAAACCCAATGGAGGCGGAGTTTCAGCGAGCTTACCTATCGAGGCAAAGGATATTACCTTTCGCTATTTGCGTCCGGTCAAACCACCAAACACTTCCGCGAGTTAGAGTATCTACCTTCTATTTCCCTTACGGGAGGACCTGCCCGCTATCTTGGGATCTACCACAGTTTATCGCTAAATCTTTCCAAAATGGTTCAAAAGGACCAATTGGGGAGAAATACAGACAGTGCAGAGAAGCTAGACTTTGGGTATCAAATAATGAAACCCCTCATTCTTGCCCCTGGTATTACCTACACTCCTTCCATATCTGCCCGCAATCAACTTTACGATATTGATCACCGACAAAGTCAAAGAACTTATGGAGAATGGAGCAATGATCTTAGTGTTGAATTCTTAGGGAAGCTTGATTACCGAAACAATACTCTCGGTATTGACGGGCTAAACCATCGTTCACAACTTCAATTTAGCCATCGCCGAGTCGTACTACTTGATCTTGAGAACGAAGAGGATTTACCAAACTTTTTCGACTCAGTCGAGCAGGTCAACCTCACTCCGATCGACTTAATGGACCTCAAAGAAGATAGGCTAATGAGAGCTTATGATGTAATTCGGTTGGGGTGGTTGAATGACCTAAGCTCGCAAGGAAGAAGTATAGTTCGAGCAGATTTTTACTATGACATCTGGAAAGCCTCGCAAAGTTCCTCTGAGAGCATGCCTTTCTTTTCCAAGATAGAGTGGTTCATGCTCCCTTGGTTGGAGATGGGGGCAGTGACACATATCGACACAAGGAGTGGAGATAACCTCAAGAGGAATGTCAGCCTGAGCCTTGTCGATGGCCGTTTTCATCGCTACTCCTTTGGTTACAGTTCTTTTCTAGATTGGAATGATTTTGTAAGTTTTGAGTCTGCTCATGTTATTAATGAAAAAATCCACTCATCCCTCGGTGCATGGTATAATGCGGATCGAAGTGAGCTTACTTTTTGGTCATTGAGCATTGATTACTTTTATCAACCATCCATTTGCTACACAGCCTCGCTGTCCGAGAGAAAGGGAAGCCGCAAAGAGGATAACCTTGAGTTTTCTTTGGGATTAACCCTTTTCTCCTTTTGAGTTACCCTTTCCATCTTACCCAAACTGCTCATGCCTCAGAAGGTTTGACTTAATCTAGTTTAGCCTAATATTTATATCCTATGTCAAAGAGGTTTAATCATCCATCCATTCCCTACAAAGACCCCAAGGTAATGGCTCACCTATTTGGGCTCGGTCTTGATTGTGCGGACGGGCACAAGAGAATCACCCAAGCGGATAAGTTTTCCATTCTGGGAGGCTCTGAGCAGACACATGAAAAGATGACCGAAACCCTAATCAAAACGATTGAGGACCTTACCATCAAAGGGAAGACTTTAGAGGAGGCTTCAAAGGATGAATTATCCGACATCATCAGTAAAAACACCCCTTCGGATTAACCCACTTTTTAGATGAACGCACCTGGCACGCCGCAGCCCCCAAAGCCGACCTTAAAGTTAAAGGTTCCTGGCAGCACAGCAGCTGGCCCTAAACTCGGAGGTGGGCCTAAACCCGCCCCCTTAGCCATGCCAAGCCCAGGAGCACCAACCGCTGCCCCAGTTCCCCCACTTTCGGTTCCAGGAGTTGCGCCAGCTCCCGTCGCTCCTCCCCCAGCATTAGGAGCGGCAAGTCCTCCGCCCGCAGTAATGCCGGCCCTCCCTACACCTGGGGCTGTGCCATCTCCTGCAGTTCCCGGGGCATTACCAACTCCTCCGCTCCCAGGCGCCGCTCCAGCAGCTCCTCCTCCCGCAGTCCCCTCGCCGATGCCTGATGATGGTGGTGCGGATACAGTTGAAGATGAAGCTAGCGAAAAAAATACCAAAACCAAGAAGGGCAAAAAATCCAAGGTGAAGGGACCTGCTGAGCCTAAAGCTAAAGCCAAACCAAGTCTCTTTTTTCTAGTTATTGACTTCCTTATCTTTGGAGGTGCAGTTGCCTTGTCCGTACTCGTATTTCTTAAATCATAATTTCTTATTAACCCTTACATGAGTAATCTAATAAACCTGAACAAAGAAAGTTTCGATAAAGTGGTTTCATCAAGCAGTGAAAAAACCACCCTTATTGACTTCTGGGCTCCTTGGTGCGGGCCCTGTAAAGCACTCACGCCTGTATTGGAAGAACTTTCGACTGAGCTTTCCAGTGAAGTTGATATTTACAAAGTCAATGTGGATGAAAATACTGACCTCGCTCAAGAAAACGGTGTTCAATCGATACCAACCATTTTAGTCTATAAAGGCGGGTCACTCTCCCAAACTCTCGTTGGGCTCAAAACAAAGGAAGAACTTACAGAGATCGTTCGCTCTTAATCTCTCCCTTTAAAACCGCCACAAATGCGGCAGTCACTCCCCCTTGGTCTGCTAGTCAGTTCACCTCTTCCCCTCTGGTAAAAGGAGCACTCGGGTCGGTGCACCTTACCAAAGGTTGTAACCCAGTACTTCAAGCCCGAAAAGAATGGGCTCTTCCCCATAATGCTAGGTAAAATAGGACTTGGGGGTGCATCTATTCCTGCTTTTTGCTGGTAGTCAAAGTCTCGACTCCAAACGCCCAGATTAGCTCGTTTTGATCGTATTTGAGAAAGGACAAAGGGGCCGTGCCGTGATGATTCCACTTCATCGTGCCACCCCACCCCGCTTTTTATGCACTGAAGATTCAAGCTGTCGCTTTCATTCTCAAGGAAGACTTCGGCAAGTTTAATATTCGCCTTGTTAAACTCCTGCTTCACCACAACGGCAACCTTAGTTCCCAATAACTTCCCTTCGCAAAAACTGAGGGCCTGATGATAGCCAGGTTGGTTGTTCTTGGGAAACCCTACACCCCATAGAGAAAAGCGCACCAGATAGTCGGAACTCTGATAGTCAAAGACGCCTGGGGCAATAACCCGCACCACCTCTCTTAGGGGAACGGATTGATTGCCATCGGTTGCACATAACTGATTCCATGCAAAGAGAAGAGCCCAAGCACCAAGAATAATAAAACGCATACCTGAATATTGAATTTGCTTCTAAGTTGAGGCAAGGGTGTATCAATTCAAAACTTGCGATCTCAATATCTTTTCAGATAAAAATAAAATCTTGAGTTCCCCCCCCCACTTAAAGCCTTCGGCTAATTTAAGTTCGTCAAAAAAATCGAACCGTCCCCGAGCATCCAAGTTAGGCATGCCGATCTATCATCGCAGGCGTAGAGATTGGAAAGACGACCGCAGCCTGATTCTTGAGGTCCTTGAGGCATTACAGGGTAACAACAAACTATATGACATCTCAAACCCTGGAGTTAAAAACTTCCTTACCAAAGTTGATGAGATTAAAAAGATAGGGTTTGAAACGAATGCGGACGCTCTACTTCTTGGTATTTATCTTCGTGAATGTCTCTTGAAGTTAAGCAAAAAGATGGGGAATTATGACCTGCGAGTACATGCCCTCAGTTTTCCCGACGACCTTTCCACTGCCCTCCTTCAGACGGAGAGGAAGCTGACCAAGAGTGGATTCAAACCCATGCCATCGGTCTCCCTCGATGCCCTCTTCCCTGATCCAAAGATTAGAGGCTTTGCTCTCGAGCGCATGCACATCTTGCATCGTGGCGATTTGATTACCTACCTCAACTCCCTCGTCTCTAAGGAACGGGACTCTCTTCTCGGTTACTCCGCAACCATCAAGGATTTAATTCATATTTGTGAGCACAAGATCGAACAAAGGAAATTGGTTACACAAAATCGTTTCACTGCAGATGAAGTGGATATCTGGGTACCTGGGTTAAGTCTAGGCATAGAGGTGCGAGACTGCTGGGAAAGTAAGCACGAGCAAGACCTACTGTTTTTACTCAAGACCATGATTACTAGAAGAAAGGCAAAGTTCTTAGCGATCGTCTGCCCCGATGACCTATCTGACCTCACCTTTCATGCACTTCGGGAAATTGAAAGACAGGGGAAAGTTGACGGTCTTTCTATTATCCGGGTGGGCGATTTTGGGAAATACCTCGATCAGGTTATCCAGCTGTCTTCTGACTAATTCTCACGAGGAAGACTCGCGGTTTCCTTAGGCATATAGACTTGCCTGATCAAGCGTCCTCCTTCGTCCCATAACCTGCTCCCGTAATACTGCCCCCCGCTCCAGTACTCCTCTTCCTTAATTTGCCCATTTTCCCACCACTTGGACTGCACGCCAGAGATTGTGCCTTGGTCAAAAATGATTTCCGCAGCTTTTTCTCCGTTTTCATAAAACTTCCGATGCGGCCCGTGCGGAATTCCCTTATGGAAAATGGATTCTGCTAGGATGTGACCCGCAGCGTCCCGGGTGACCACCCTTCCTGAAAAAGGCCCCTCCACGCCAACCCGGTAGAACCTACCACCCTCCCCATACTCCCCGTCTTCGGAGTTGATGATAGGGAAGTAGTTGAGGGGTTTTTCAAAATCATTAAGGATTTGAATGATGGTGCGGTCCAATGAAAAGAACCCGGAGCCTTGAAACTGGGGCTCGGTGGGGGTTGCTTTCCCTGAGTCCTCATACCGAGTGCCTGTCTGCTCGCCCGGGCAACCGGGTAGCAATAAAAACCCGATAAGGGAGAACAAGAAAATCCAAAAAAACGGTGCTCGATTAAACAAGGTCGTTGGAAATTAAAAGTTGAGCAAGACTCTGATAGGGATCATCTAACTCTTCTACCAGTTCGGTTTCATCCTCCAATCGATGGTCTTCGGGTAGATCCACTAGTTTATCCACCCACCTGCCAATCTCTTGCCTGGATGGTTCTTCGTTAAACTCAAGTAATTCCCCGCCGTCAGGAACAGGAGTAGAATCTGAGTCGTCAAAATCGTGGAGGTAATCTTGTATATTTATCACAGTAAATTTGGGTCATATCCCCGAAGGGATTCCGCTGATTCCAATCTACCTCCTGTGGATCGAATCAATTTTCTGAGGCCACATCCTTGCGGCTACTATGGATAATCGGCACCCCAGAAGATAACTTTAGTACGAAATGGTTATTTTCTTTTCTCTTTTCAATTTAATTTCTCCCATCATGATTTCCTCCATGGCAAATAATCCCTTAAAAGCATACGACAACCAAGAGTTCCTTAATGGGCACGACGCCCGTTCCATCCGCGTACTGTGCGAACTAATCGAACCCGATTTGCGACTAAAAAAGCAAGGTGTCGAAAACACCATCGTCTTCTTTGGGTCTGCACGCCCTAAACCATCTGCAGTGGCCGATGCTCAACTCAGTGAATTTTCCGCAAAATTACCCAGCGAGTCCGAACGCAACCCTGAGGAAATCGCCCAA
>Ga0181569_10002621_pt1 | contig 14155 bp, 9 predicted proteins | sample 101ome_19_FD_132452 | JGI IMG/M metagenome (GOLD analysis project Ga0181569, IMG submission 132452) | Coastal salt marsh microbial communities from the Groves Creek Marsh, Skidaway Island, Georgia - 101405AT metaG (megahit assembly) | ecosystem: Environmental > Aquatic > Marine > Intertidal zone...
CTGCGCTTTGGCAGGTTTTCCATTCTTCGTGGCGGTCTGGTTTGGATGCATCGACGCCAGTAAACTGAGCGAACCCAACTTCCCGTTCCTATACATCATCAGACTCGCGAACGCGTTCACACATCTTTACGACACAGCATGGACGCGATACAAAATTTAATTTCATGTTCGTTATATCCATAGTCGCGGTGAGAATATCACAACTTGTATGCTCGAACACTACAAATCTCAGTCTCTTCATTAAACCTCAGCACGTCGACCGCGGTCAATGTCGTGTTTGCTGCGTCGTTCAGATGCACGATGATTTCACACGTGACGGCGCGTTTTGAAACGCAGGCGAGGGTGTCTACGACATCTATGGAAACATTCGGAAAGGTATCGAAAATATCGACATTCGCTTTTATCACGTCCTCTTTTCCTGTAACTCTCAGGTTCCAGTCGTGCAGCTCGATATGCGTGCTTAAGAGTGTGCGCAACGTGGTGATGTCGTGACAGTTCCACGCGGTAAAGTATGATGTTGTCTTTGCGATAAGGTCCGCCTCGCTTGAAGACATTTGAAGCGCAAGTGTAAGATTGACGCTGATCGTCGTGGCGCCAAAATGTTTCACCGGAAAAAAGGAGTTTCGAAATACTAAACCCTAAACCCTAAGTATATTCGACGGGCGCTGCGTCATTTTTTCTACCAAGTACTAAGTGTACTATCCGTGAATAAAATATGGACTAAACCCTAAACCCTAATGAACTGAACATGTGCGACGATCCATCGATAACATTTACTCCTTCTGAACCCGCGTGATTTATTTATCCAGACTTTGACACATCTCTGATTTGCTTCTGGTTGAACCGAAAATGCAACAGCAGAGTTTCCTCAGAAACACGCGATTTTAAGTACAACATGGCGTTGCCTAGCGTTCATCGCTCAACAAGCAAACTGCACCACACGGGGATTCGTTGACGTGCAAACAACTCGTTACCGTGATAAAGATCGCTTCGCAGTCGATTAAAAATTAAGTTGTTGTGAGCTCGTCAAGTCTTGGATACGAGATGTCTCCCAGAGGTGTTGTCCAAAGAAGTACACGCAGAATACTCTTGCCGTGTTCAATACGGATTGCTAAATATGCTCTGAACTTTTCAAAGCTGATACGGTTGCGGCGATCGAAAAGTTGTACACAGACTATGGTCGCTACTTTGCTGCTAGTTTGCCCGCTTTGTGCATGTGCTTTCTTGATGAGAGCATCAGCCACTGCGGTGCATGACTACTTTAAGGCGCGTTCTCTTCTGATCATCACCGCACTTGATGCGAAGTCGGCGGCAGCGTTCATGCGTATGGATGCACCTGAGGTACACAAGGACATAATGATACCACGCCGATGGGCTGGGTCACTTGTACAGTTAAGACATGTCATTCTTCTCTCGGATCAGGGTGCCTACGATGCTTTATTCAATAGACATCGTGGACATTCGTCCGGACTGTCACACGTTCGTTTTGAATTCGTCCCAGAATTCACCACCTATGCATCCAAAGTGCACTATGCGGTGTCTATGCATAAAAACTACCGTTTCATTATGCTCTGGAATTTAGTCAATTTCAGTTTCTCAAGTTCTGCGTTCAGTGAGGTCTATCGATTCACGAAGTCGCAAAGTCCATTCATGCTGCACTACGAATCAAAGGGTATCCAATCGACACCTCCTGGATCTGTACAGTTCGAGTCATACGCACTTGACGACGTCTTGGACGTGGACACAGATTCACTTCGGTCGGTGAAGAGCTGGGAGATGGTCATGATGCAGACTTCTCTGTTCATAACTATAGGAGGTTTGCATAATTTCACACATTGCGGATACTCTTGCATTGCCATCAAAGCGCGTTTAGAAGGAGCGAGATTGTGGCAACTTAAAGTGCCAAAGACGCCGGCGCCGGTCTCGCGCCTGCGTGACAATGTTGCGAACGCAACTTGGATAAAATTGTCTGAAACATGCGATATTTCAACTAATGAATTGGCGAAGTTTCTGCCCTCATGGGTGACTCGTAACGGTCGCACAAGAATCGCTCTTGTGCATGAAATGGTTCCATTGGCTAATCAAGGGGGGAATATACGTTTGATTGAAATTTTGGATGTTCTTCTGGTGAATGAGTTACACATACAGATTTTCGTGCGCGACAATATCGATGCAGATATGATACTATTGATCAAGGGTAAACTTAGGGTAAAAGTTTGGTCAGATAATTTCCAGCTTACGACGTTGACGTCAATGATCGAAGAATTTGACGTCGTGGTCTCTGCGATGTGGTTTTGGAACCGACCGGCGAGGGGAGACTCCGCAACAATTCCCCTCGTTGTCGATGCAATTCTTGCGTCTTCGATGCTTGACATCAAGCATGTCGTCATCACAGACGACATACACGCATCGCGATGTTTTCAGACAGTAAGGGGCGACGCTTCGTTTTGCTCGAAAGTACGTCGTCAAGAGGAATCTGTTTGGTCTTCATTTAGAATGCTGAAAGTTTTTGTATCTAGAGAGGATCTAGCGCACGCGGCATCAGTATTTCCTGAGGCACGTGATTCCATGACATTTTTACCTTACATGATCGGAGCGTCGACAGTAAGTAATCATTCCAACCTCGTTTCGAATCCCATTCGAAGCGACTCTTTCAAGCTTGCGTACTTTGGGAAGGCCCATCCAGCGAACGTGATGGCGGTGAACGCGCTGTTGGAAGCTCTTTCTCAGTGCAAATATAACATATACAAGTCAATGCATTTTTCACTCGTGGGTGACGAAAAGTGGATGCAAGTTCAAGAGGTGAAAAGGAACGCACGCCAAAAACGTAAAAATATACATATTCAAGTTCGCGGAGAACTTCCGAACTTGGAGCACTTCTTAAGTTCAGTGGACCTCGTACTCGCACCTGTGATAGTTGGCGAAACTGGCGTATCGAGCAAAATCTTCAAATGCATCGAGTTGCGCATCCCATTCGTTTCTACGCGAGGTGCGATGCGAGGGTTCGAATGTGATGACGAGTGCAGAGAATTATTCTTTGCCGAGACAATCGAGGATATGCTGACACTCTTGATGCAGGCTCTTTTTGAACCAGAAAGGACCATAAGGATGGTCAACAAGCTAACGTATATCGGTGGCCAACTTACACATGCAAATGTACGCAAGAACGCGCACTTGATGCTAGTTCTGTCGAACTCGCCGGATTACGTACTGTCATCTCACAAGGACTTGCAACAACAGTCCATAGCTCTTCAGTCACTTTCACCACATGGGTTCGAATGTGAAAACAATTCATCTCAAGTGGACTGTTTGCAGATTTGCGAGCTCAAACATCCACGGACACGAAATAAATCGTCGATTTTGTCCGTATACAGTTCACTTCTTGGCGGGCCAACAGATAGTCAATTTTTAGAATCGTTCGTAGCTGACGTACTCAAACAATGTTTCGATCAAGGTGCATGGGAAGTTGTGATCGCGAGTACCGATGATCAGATTTTGACAGATTTCAGGAGTGTATTCGTGCTTCACTCGCGACGCCGCGAAACAGATTGTGTCGAACCGGACGTACGAACCGTTCTGCTTGAACGTGACAAAGGTCTATATGAAACTTGGGATTTGCTCATTCAGAACTTCACGAAGGGTAAATTCCTCACAAATTGGAACATAGACGATCGTAAACACCGACAGGCACTCTCAATTAAGGTGAGAGTGCTCCAGAATTCCCCGAAAATTGACGTGGTTTCCTCTTCCGTCTTTGCCTCGTCGAGATTCAATCAAGATTGGAACAGTTGCCAGTCGACGCGAGTTCAAGCCAAGAAATGTCAAATATGGTTTAGTGAGAGAGCGCATTACGCTTTGTCGGCGTTTGTTCAAACAGATTCGAAGTCAGGCAAGATCACAAACGTACCTCAAAATTACCCTCACAATGCGCCGGTATATCGTCGCAGTATTCACTCTGTAGTTGAATACTTTTCCTCAGACACAACAGCCATCGAAGTACTCAAGGACAGGAACGCACCGACGTGCTTTGATTGGAAATTATGGGCAAAACTAGCCGCACGAGGAGGCGTATTTTTCAACTTAGACGTGCCACTGGAAGTTTATTATATTCGATCCGACAGTCACGGGCGCAGAGATGCGACAAGCGGCGACAACTGCATAAATTACGTTTTTCAAAACCTTCGCAAAAAAGGCCTGTACAATAATGCATTTTTCTGGAACTTTGATTTCTCAAGACAGTTCATGTGGCACAAAAGGATTTTACTTTTGACATCAAATGAGTACAGTACTTCTTCACCCTTTCAGAGCTCGAAACAGAAGGACTTTGTAAGTTGGATGACTCAAAATGGACATGATGTAGCCACGATTACGTTTGATCTATCAGACACATCCGACCGGTCCAAGCAAGAAATTCTTGCAGAGTTGAAGGATGACCGTTTTCTTGAAGCCTTTGACATGGTATTATTCGATGATTTGAGCAATCCCAAAATGCGAAAAAGAGTATCGCGAAGTAAACTTGCCAAATTGATCAGAGTTCATGACATATACACCGTTGGTATGTTTGAACATGTATCGGCAGTTCATCACGGCTGTGCCGGAATGCAGTGTTCGTCTGCCCTAGTGTTCAGCGACACGCAACAGGGTTGGACCTGGGGTTCTAGGCACGTCATTCAACTTGAATTGAACAGTGCTTCATGGTCGCAGAACAAAAGACTATTGCGCATGTTTCATATCCTCTAAGCGTTCGATCCTTCGACATGAAATCCGTGCATGCAAGAGGGCGATGGAGCTCGGAGCGGAAAATCCGAGCCGAATCCGAGCCCAACGCGAGCAATCTATTTTTCAGCCTACTTGGAGTAGTATCGAAAATACACGTCGTAGCAATCACTGTTCATAATGAACTCCTTCATCTTCAATTAATAGATAAGTATTGTACTAAGTACCGGGTAAGGTGGGATACCTAAATACTTAAGTAGAAAGGTCAAACAGGCTGGATTTCCTACAAGAGTAGAGAAGCTACCTAGCACTCCTTGCGCGTTCGTAGTTCATACTCCGTGCGCGTCTCCTCAGCTCAACGATCGCACTTACTACTACTCCAACCGAATAGTTTCTGGACAAGTGTTAAATTTCAAAAAAAAAAAGTCGAGAGACGCCGCTACACTTTTCATCGCGTCTCTCGTATAAAATAAATCGACAGAGGACACAAAACTCGAAGGTGACGATCGTTGCGTCGAGACTTCGATTACACCAAGCGGGTGGGGACTAAAATTGAGCGAAACCGAAGTGCTTGCGCATGGTGCACGCTGATTCTTATCGAACGAGCGAGCATTTCCCCTCTTTCAGGCTACTGAAAATCGGCAGTTGTGTTCTCTTATTGTTCTTTACCGTATCCGCAACAATTTTCACAGAGGCGAGCAAGTTAGAAGATGGCACGTACCAGTACAATACCTTCGTGATACCGTGTGCAGTCGAATTCGTCAAGCTCATGGCCTCTTCGGCTATGTTCCTGTGCGAGCGTGTCGCGAGAAAAGAGTCGCAGACATCGTTGAGCTTCAGTATTCAAAGTTTCTCGTTGTACGCATTTCCAGCGTTCTGTTATTTCGTGAGCAACAACTGCATGTTTTACATCATCCTGTACCTTGGTGCGTCAACTTTCCAAATCATGAACAACCTCAAAGTTCTTAGTACCGGAGTCTTCATGTACATATTTCTCAATCGCAAACTGTCGTGGATGCAGTGGAAAGCACTCATCATGCTCATGATCGGCTGTATGGTGACTCAATTGAGCGCAAAGACGGTTGAAGGAGATCACACGGTTGATCAGTCGTTTTATGCTGGCTACATATTGGTCTTTGTAAGCGCCATTGCCTCTGGCGCGGGAGGCGCGTTTTCAGAAAAATTATTAAAAGGTAAAGGCATCGAGCAGCACAGACAGATCGGCAAGCAAGGTTCGATACACTGGCAAAATATGCAACTATACTCGTTTGGATTGATGTTTGGCGTCGTATCGCTGCGTATGGACGCGAAAAGGAGTGCGTCATCGCCAGGCCAGAACCTAATCGACGGATTCAATGCTTTCGCATACCTGACAGTGGCCACGCTAGCCATATGTGGTCTTTTGGTGTCCTTCATACTCAAGTACTTGGATAACGTAGCGAAATGTTTCTGCGCAGCGTTGAGCATGCTGTGCGTCGCGCTTCTGGATTCCGCCATGAAACATGAGATGATCCCTCTGTGTGTTGCGCTCGGCATGGTTTTGACTGGGTTAGCGCTAGAACAATACAATCTTTCGTGAGATAGTTTTTCCGTCTGTTTCTTCCGTGCGTGTGTCATTAGTGCTCTAGATATTTGTTGGAGTGCATGTGTTCTCTTTTTTGAGTTCAGATGTCGTGAGATGGAAATTTCTTGTTTTGTGTAAGACGTGAAGGAAATAAAAATGGAAATCGGCGGATGGTGTGATGTTTCAAGTGAAACAGCATGCAAATCGTCCGCGACGCTGCAGTCGACATGTATTAAGAGAGCTATCTGGAAGTTGAATTTCTAGACCTGCACTACTATTGTCTTTGCCGGCCCTTGACTTGGATGCCTTGCACTGAGGCACCTGTCACAATCGACTTAAGATCTACGTCCAGTTCCCATGAGTGATCATCTAAACGCAGATTTTCGACAATTAAATTTCCTTTAAGCCAAGCAGAAGATAAAAACTCAAGTCCTGTGCGAACCTTCAAGCCCTTCGAGATATTTCCTAACATCATCCTATTCCTTTCTATGTGAGTAAAGTCCCGAGTCGAGTGCCCGTCATTAAGACTCAATACAGAGCCTTTGTAATCATGCACAATATGTGCACGGTGCTGCAGCAGCCTATTGCGGAATTCATCATCTTCTGCACCCCAACCCCAAAAATCGTTTGCAAAGCCGTCAACCTCGTTGTAGAATGTGGGCTTCATACCAACTATGCCACTCAAATATTCGGGATATGGCATTTTGAACTTGAACTGGGATGCTTGTGTGGCGAGATGAACTACGTCATGCGCGCGCGCGCGCTGTGTAGAGTACGATATGTTCGAGCTGGGCAACATATCAACATCATGAAAATAGATGAAGCCACAGTTGTATTTATTTGTGACGAAAAGAAACCCACAGTTCATTAACATGCCTCTATTGAACTTGTCGCCGTGACGCTGCTTAGCGAAAACTAAAGCGTAGCTCGACTGCTCTTCAGCCATTTTACCCCGTATAAACGTTCTGAACACATCAGCTTGCAGTTCACGCGCACGAACCGGTACAACGACGCATACGTTCACTTTATTGACGTCAACATTCGCACCAGATGTTGCACGCACAAAATCACGTATGTGCGGATAGGAAAGCAAGCTCGTTACCAAAAGTAAGCTGAGTATCCGGAAAGATGAATAGTTTCGCATGCGCGAAGTTGACTTGAAACAAACAACTGAGTGGATATATCGCTGTTTTGATGGCTCTCGTCTACACCACGACGAGCGAGGCTGGAGTTCCCTCACCGCAGTTGCAATTTCAGAGATTCCCCAGAGCTTTGAGGAAGGGGGATACCAGGGCTCGGTCTACAATGGACCGTCGTCTAAAGCATTAGTTCATTTTCTTTATGAAAATGAGAACCGACGTTGCGAGTGACTCGCCGAATGTATTCCTACTAAGATAGTACTAGGGATTTAGAAAATAAAATATGTACCGAAAATAATGAATTAATTTACATCGGTGTTTTCCCGCGCCGTCGCGCGTCACCCCGCGCCGTGCGCGCGTCCGGGCGACGCGGTGTCAACGGAATGATCAGCGACACGAAAGGACCCAGTCTGCACATTCCTTACCCGTCGAAACCATATCGTAGACATATCATGACAACAGACTAAAGTTGCGTGTTACAACGCCCGCGGCGCCGCGCACGCGGTATTGAATCCAAGCAACAGGTGCGGAAACGAAGAAAAATATTGTTTAGTACGCATCCCCAAAGTTTAAGTGCGTATTGCGTCGGCACGCCGCCGCAAGGCCGTCGAACATGTTGTAATTCTAGACCCTGATACACCTTTAAAATGCTCTCGTCATTATTTTCCTGAACATTTACGTTCGAGTTGCACGAAATCACGCACACCACGACGTGTGACTGAACGTTCGGCGACGAACGAGGCGGCGTTGGAACGCGCGTAAAAAGTTTAAAACATATACTCGCGAACCTGCGCCGTCGACGCAGTCGTCGCGGCGCGAGACGCGGCGCGAGACGCGCGCAAACACGAAAATTTACGTTTTATGCTACCGGTATTTTTTTCGAAAACAGTACCGGTAGTACAACCTCATTCAAAGTTTCAAAAATTGTCACACACCCCGCGACGTGTTTCTCCACATCGTTACATTCAGAGTAGGACGTACTCATGGCACTTCGTAACAGAAGACTTGCAGGCGTGACAGGCCTTCACTTCATCGTAGTCTCGTTTGGATCATTATTACTGTTGACAGCTTCGCGGCGAGAAATTTCTACTACGAAGAGCGCGTTCACAGATCTTAACGTAGAACGTGCGATCAATTGCTTCGAAACACCGTCCGAGTGCAGTGGGACGTTTGATCTCTATGCTCACAACCCCGATGCTGAGGTAGCACAGTGTATTACGGGCGACGTGCGGACACTTTGTCGCCCACATGTTCACAAAAGTATACATCTGAACCTCTTGGAAGGCCGAAAAAACGATGTTTTCCTCGTCGTCGGTACACGACAGAAGGCCAATTGCACTCGTGATATGTGGCGAAGTGCGTTTGAATCGTTAGCACCCGTCGCCATCAAGTTCAGCTCACACGGTCCTTTTGAGAAGCATCAAGAGTGTTTTCTTCTCGCACAAGAGCGAGCTCGCAACATGGGAAGCCCATATCGGTGGCTCACGCGAGTAAGGCCTGACTTGCTCATTGAAAGTCGAATCTCTAGCGATGTTTTCACGCCAACAGAAATGGTTCATCTTTATGATATCATTGCTGTCTGCCCTTTTGCTTTACTAAATAAGGATTCTCCTTGTTTCCCACCAAACAATCGGCACGACAATGTGGGCGACATGCGCACACATTTTGATGAAGAAAATCGCTTCTCACTATCATTTGAACGCATTGATAATGATGTAAGCGTGCTCGAACGACATTTTGCTTGGGCAGAGTACTACATGCAGTCGCTTGCACTCTTTGCAACTTCACTCACTGACGAGTATAGATCGAACAGAGTCCGGGCATGCTTCATGCAGTTTCTGGCGACTGTGTGTTATAAGTATCACTGGTACGGATTTACCAGCTTTCAAGCTCTAGACGTACTCGAACAAACGTTAGAAGATATCCTTGAGGAGCTTTCAGCCCCATATGGAGACGTTGCTCATCATTTTGAGAAATTGGGCCAGAAATATCGAACAATTGTGAGGGGTTTGGGTGCATATGCAGGTTACAAAAGCGAGAAGTCGATTGGAGACATGCAAATTTTAGCCGAGCAATGCTCTGTTTGCACATCAAGGTATAAAAACAGAACTTTGGTACGTCGTCTTGAATCACTTGGTGTCGATCCAAGACTACTATGTAGACTTCCACAACGAAAGAGAGTGCAGCGTTTATTAGACTATCATCCACCTGAGGCGCGGATACTCTTTCGAGTCGAGAATCTCCATGAAGGCATGTGTTAAAATACTTAGCATTTGTAGCTTCGAGAGCTAAATCTCATTTTTACGTAATGGATGAAGATGGTCTGTGGTGATAAAGTGGTGCCCTGGAAAACAGCGCACTTGAATGGATTGGTGGAAAAGCCAAGTTGCAAAGAAGCGCTCTGGAGAATACGGCCAGTATCCTCGAAATTGTGTTATAAACGTCGATCTATTGTACATTTCAAAGAATCCATCACTCGTTTCATGTGCTGTTGAACTCGAGTTCAAGTATTCGTACACTGATGATCTGATTAGCTGCTGCTCAGCCAGTGTAGGGGTGATGAGCTGCGAGTCTCCATCATGCCAAATCGCCTCTAGACACAATTGAAAGTCATTCTGAGTGCCGCATAATCTGCTCAAGTACGAGGAGATAGCTGGATGCGATCGAACTGACTTTGCGACGTGAGTTGGGAGCATGAGCAGTTCTGCACGCACACACGGATCCGACCTGGTTACTGCTCTTAAGTCAACATCAAATACTGAATATGACCGTGACGCATCGCCAAGTATGCGCAAGTGACTTGCCAGCGGTATTATGAGTTCGATGGTGTCGCGTAATCCCCAAAAGTACATGTCACTATTTGCGTACAAAATACGCTCCACTTCATCAAATTTCTTTGGTAGGCTGTCGAAAACAGGACTTTGACATATCACATCGCTTCGCCACTTTAATACGAATGTGTACCGTGCTCCTCGTTTACGCTCTTCCATTTCCATTGTACGCCAAGCTTTTGCTAGTTTGTAAAACTGCTTCATGTGTACCTGAGCGTCAGTCTGAGCATTTTCTTCTTCAAGCTCGCCGCTGGATAGCACCACCTTTTCCACAAGCCATGGGTGGTCAAACTCACAGTCTTTGTGCGTCACTGCAAATATGTCAACGCGTTCGTCGTCATGCCCGTTAAAACAATCGCGCATCAGAGTGGAACAAAACCGTAGTTCGCCAACAACTAGCACTGCCGCTGTGTGTGAAACTGTGCTCCGGAGCGCTCGAGTCCTCTTGTGAATGCTACACGATTGAAATAGTTGCGAAACCAGTAAGTGGCTCGATCCGAAGAACAAGCAAGAAATCGTCAAGAAACGCACAGCACGCTCGCGTTTCATAGGGCGCGGGCGTCAGTGGATACTTTTCTGAAACGTCGGCTGATGATAATCGGTCGTCGAGCGAATTCATTGGCCCTCGAGCGCCCACGAAGCTGTCTTAGGTCTGTATCACCCCCGTTCCGTAGATGAGGTCCGTGCGCCGGGTACGCGACGATTTTGGGACTTCGCTACTTGTATGGTTTTGGATTTCGCTAAATACAGCCGACGTTTGGGGAGTGGGTAAAGTGACGGATCATGACTCAATATACATTTGTGTATAATGTTGAAAATATTCGCATGTGTTGGAATTAGTAGAATTTCCACCGCGGAATTTCGACTGGTCAACTCAGACGGGGACATGATGCAGGACGCGTAAGAGAAAGCTGAAAGGTGCCGTGCTTTGTTTTCATTACATGCACGATGACGACGTCGAGTTCTTCACTGTGGTTCGCACGTTCGCTTCTTATTTTTTTGGCGCACAACTCTGCCAAATTTTGTAGTCTTCTCGTGGAGTGTGACTGCTCATCTTACCCGAGACGGCACCGGTGCGATGCATGCCCGATGAGAAGCGCACACTACTAGAAGAACTATAGGCGACATCTTCAGTCGCCCATAGGCTTGGTTGAACTTGCTCATATGTTTTGATAACACTTGCTCTATTCTTTTTCCCACAAATTTCACCAAAAATATAACAGTTGAAAATTTTGCTCATGGGCCCGTTGCCATGAAGGTTTTGGACACCTTCGACTCAACCCTAGGACAACGCAGCGGAGATATTATTCTGCGTGAAAACAAGGTCGTACTCACAAAAGCCATGGAAATCCAAATCATCGCAGTTCCGCAGCGGTCCAGTGAATTCTATCAAACCCCTGTCGTACCAGTGAGCTGCAGTCGCCTGGAATCCGAAACTATTCATTTCTTCAAGCAACTCTTTACATGTTGACGCCCCTCGTGTAAGTGTAGAGCACTTTGGATTCGGAACCTCGAGCTGAATCCTCTGTATGGTACGAACATGCTCACCAGCGGATCTCAAGATCTCCATCTCTGCTCCTTGAGCGTCTATATGCGCATATTCCACCACAGCACCATGTGCTCTGATCTCCCGTAACCAGTTTGTTATCACCTCCTTCAAAGTGATCCATGGAACTTTACGTACTTCTTCGACCTGAGTGCACGAAGCAGCGAGGTCTTTCAACACTGGAGAGAAAGAACTCCAATTTTTTGTCAGCTCATCTGAAGAGCGGGGAGAATTGATGCTACTGCATCCATCGACTTTAGTGACGTGAAAATCGAGCAAAGCGGACGGTCTCGTAGAAGAAATAGCGATTGGGAAAATTAGAGCCCTATCTGAGCTTCCCTGCGGGGCGGAGCCGACTGAACCGATGGGACGAAATAAATTATGGGAAAGATCCAAGGAAATATGGTGAGCATACTTGTCGAGTAATGCCTCAAATCCAAGATACAGTGCCTTCTTGGTGGGCAGATCTTCCCATGTTCTACCGTGCGGTAGTTTTGGACTCATGTTGATGCCAATATCTAACCAGATTTCTGACACACCACCCATAGGCAGTTTTATCGCGCCTTTCTGAGAAAACACAGTGGATACTGTGACTTCTGTCAGAAGTGTTGATCCTTCGATCCGCCAGGCAGCGCCACGAAGAGAGGCGTCGTTTGTCAGCTCAGCACGGTTTGGGAGGGACCCATCGTCGGATGAGGCATATGCGTGACTCTTGATACAATTCCATGTTTTCGTGGCCGATTGTTGCACCCAGGTAGACCCGAAAAACCACGGGTAATGCTCTATGTCTGAGACACATGGCTTTGCTAGCCATATTGTCGATTCCGGCCGAGTATCATCAAACAAACTCCATTTTCGTCCCAACGAACCCCATTTTCGTCGCCAAATTATCGTGGCCAGGTCCATGTTGGTTTGTTTAGAGTGCTCGCCAGGGCCTGCGTTTTCCAGGACAGTGAGTTCTTTTGGCAACGAGCGCCAATTCCGACCGTGTGTATCATCATGAAGGCATACTTCTCCGCCCCAGCGTGGATTCGCAACGGCGCGATAGAAGAAATCCGCTTCTTGTAGCCTAGCTGAGTTGAAGCTTTCGTCCCACGGCCCAACATCGAAGAAAAGTGACTCGTTGAAATATGCGATGAATTCGTCACCCTTCCCCCACTGCAACATGGCGCCACAATGAGCCCGAGCCGCTAAGGTATCACGCAACCAAGTTGGTTTAAGGCGAATATCTCCCTGCATCGTCACCACGTACTTGTTTTTCTGGCGCACATTTCCATGAAAGCCTGCCAAGATCGCGGTATTCCAGGTTCGAGAGAGAAAAGGGGGACATCCCCCTGGTAAAAGACAAATCTGCAAGACATCGACGTCGGAGCACATTGCGTGTGATCGCAGAATACCCCGAATCTTAGGCAAGGTGGCTGGTTTATTATTGTTCAGGATGCGTAGTTGGATGTGGACTTCTGGCGATTCTGTGACACTCTGTAGTACTTGTTTCAGATTTGCATATTCGTCATAGAAAGCAATGTACACGCTGATATGCAAGCGGGTTGCCCGGGACACATACTTCTGTGTCGCATCGACTCCCACAACGACACGTGTACCCGTTTGCACGACGCCTCGCAAAGTGCACGCTAAACAGCCTATGAAGAGAATACAAATACCGATAGTAGACCAAGTGTAATATTTTGTACTCCGTGGAGACATGCCCCGTGTCAGAAGGTCTCGCGAAGTTTTCTTCAGAAGGTCTCGCATGCAGCGGAGAATGCGTGCAGCGGCACGGAGCGCCCGCCCACCACCACCACGATGTCGCGCTTTTCGCTCAGCGCTCGGCGACTTCCGCGTCGAGTACACGGCGTTTTCGTTCCCCAAGCTTCACCGGTCAAAACTGTGGGTGTGTAGTGACCAATAGTGACTCGAGGATGTTCGCTATTTCAATCGAGGACCTGTTAGTCGGAATTAGCATAAAATTGCAATACACGCCCGACAAAAGGCGCTATTCTAATTTCGACCTGTTAGTCACCCTTAATGTCCAAATTATTGGCATTGTGGGCCATATATCCCATGGACACGTTCACGTCCACTTGTCCGAGTTATGCGTCACATGACTAACAGCAGAATTTCATAAGTCGGGCCCGAGTTATAAGGATTTTCACCTTTCTTCATAACTCGGGATGAGTCAATCCACGAGTTAATTTCGAGGGGGTCGAGTTATGACCGAGTTATGAAATTCTGCTGTCAGTAGTCACCCTTAATAAAAACTTTTCAATATTTTGGTTTGTGACTCGCCATATTAGTCAGTAACTCATAGACCGTTTGTGATTCGAAATAATTTTTATGAAAGCGTACACGGTACGTGAAC